>OBBX01000010.1_pt1 | contig 295134 bp, 273 predicted proteins | sample 1502701 | NCBI WGS metagenome assembly OBBX01 (sample SAMN05301469, study PRJEB22388) | human gut metagenome | isolation source: Infant 1 DOL 13 gut | host: Homo sapiens | place: USA: Pittsburgh, Magee-Womens Hospital of UPMC | collected 2013/2014
GACATTTAAGAAGATATAAAAAGATAGTCAAAAAGACATATATAATTTAATTGAATTTATATAAAAAAATCTAATGAAAAAGAAATATTAAGTTTGGCTTATGAAGATAAAGTTACATATATAGGAAATCAAAATAAATTTTATAGAGAATGTAGTAAGTATCTTTTAGATAAACCATCTTTAAATTATATTATAGTATATTTTGATATTAATAACTTTAAGATGATTAATGATACTTTTGGATATGAATTTGGTGACAATTTATTAATTACAATAGCAAAAGCTTTAAAAGAAGAATTAACAGAAGGTGAGGTATATGCACGACTTTCAAGTGATTATTTTGCAATTTTCTGTGATTATAAAAATGGAAGAAATAAAATTATAAGAAAACTTGATAATATACGAAGTAATATTGAAAGTAATTTGAGTATAGTCTTTGAAATTTCTCTGTGTGTGGGTATTTATTTTGTTGAAGAAGGTGAAGTAGATATTCAAAAGGCTGTAAATAAAGCAAATATGGCTAGGTCTGTTGCTAAAGGTAAAAATATAAATTATGCTATTTATAATGAAGATGTTAGGAATAAGCTTAGTGAGGAATCAATGATTTTAGATGATATAAAAATAGCATTGGTAAAAAATCAATTTGAAGTGTATTATCAACCTAAGTTTTCACTTGTAACTGGAGAAATGATAGGGAGTGAAGCACTAATAAGATGGAATCATCCAGAACATGGTTTTATAAGTCCCGCAGTATTTATTCCAATAGCAGAGAAAAGTAAGTTGATTTTAAAAATTGGGAGATTTGTATTTGAAAGGGTTTGCAATGATTTATATGAATGGAAAAAGCAAGGTAAAAAGATAGTTCCAGTTTCAGTAAATTTATCTAGGGTCGAGTTGTATCAACCAGATATTGTAAAATTTATCAATAAAACAATAAAAATGTATAATTTAAGTTCAGATTTCATTGAAATAGAGATAACAGAAACTGTGGCTATTAATGAGTTAAATATTTTAAAGAATGTTTTAAATGAGTTGAGGACGTATGGATTTTCTATTTCTATGGATGACTTTGGTACAGGATATTCTTCTATTAGTTGTTTAAGAGATATGCCAATTGATATATTGAAGCTAGATAAGTCTTTTCTTGGTGGCATTGAACATGATGAGAGAAGTCGCAATATAGCAAAATCAATAGTGTCTCTAGCAAAATCACTAGATTTAGTTGTAATTATAGAAGGTGTTGAGAGTAAAGAACAAGCTGAGTTAATGAAACAATTTGGATGTGATTTAGTTCAAGGATTTTATTTTGCACGACCAATGCCAGCTAAGAATTTTTTAGATTTACTTTAAAACAAAATTTGATTTTTATATAAAGCACTATTATGAATGCTTGATTTTAATAAATCATTGCTAAATAATTAGTGTTTTTTTATTTTATCAATGTATTGTCTAATATAAAGCAAAAAATAATTGTATTTTATAAAAATTATATTAAAAATAAATTTATTTTGCTAATAAACATGTTATTAACAAAAGAATAGTACTATAATGTATAGATGATAAAAACTTTAATAAAAATTTAGTGTATAGGAGTTGTTTAAGTATGATAGATATAAGTATTGATGACAAACTTAAGGAAAGATGGCCTAATGCTAAGCTGGGTTGCATTCAAGCAAAAGTAGCAGTAAATAAAAGCTCAGAAAAATTAATTAATGAAATAAATGAGTTTTGTGATACTATAAATCAAAGTCTAAAAGTTGAAGACATTACGAAACTAGATAAAATTAAAGATGCAAGAAATGCTTATAAAGAGCTTGGAAAAAATCCAAGTAGATATAGAACATCTTCAGAAGCATTGGTTAGAAGAATTATTCAAGGGAAGGGTCTTTATACAATAAATAATATAGTAGAAATAAACAATTTAATATCAATAAAATCATTATATCCAGTAGGTACATATAATGTAAGCAAATTACATTCACCAGTATGTTTTACTGTAGGAGATGAAGGAGAACAGTATAAGGGTATTGGGAAAGAATTAATAAATATAGAAAATCTTCCTATATTGTCTGATTCAGTGGGTAAATTTGGGAGTCCAACTAGTGATTCTGAAAGAGCAATGATAACAGAAGATGCAAATGAAATATTAATTTGTATATTTTCTTTTAGTCAAGAATCTGATATTGAAGAATATTTTGGATATGCTAAGGAATTACTTAAAGAATATGCAGATGGAAAAGATATAGAAACTAAAATAATTAAATAGAATCTATATAACAACGTTATGTTAAGCTAAAATTCAATATAAAAATAAGTTAAGATAAAGAAACTAACACAAAATTAGTTTCTTTTTTAAAATAGTAGTTTAGTGTTACAAAAATAGATAGATAGTCCCACGATTATTAAAAGTATGGTAATATATTAATATAGCAGAGATTGTGTTTAAGGGATTTTGAAAGGGGGGATTTATAATAATCATTTTATCTAAAAGATAAAATGGTTTTATAGAAATAACTATATATTTAAAAATATAAATAATGATACAGTAATTTGGGTATATAAAATAAGGCATACATGGTTTTGTTTAAAAACCAATAAGGTACATAGGTAATTACAATGTAAGGAAGGATTTAATTATGATTGATGGAAAAGAGGTAAAACAAGAAAGTGGACAAAAAAATCTAAAATTTAAGATAGCTATAGTAGTAGGTGTTTTGTTTGTAGCTTATATAGGAATGGCAATCTTTTTTAGAAATCATTTTTACTTTGGAACGACTATTAATGGCGTAAAGGCTTCAGGAAAAACAGTTGAGCAAGTAAATGATTTGTTAGCATCTAGTACTAATTCCTATACTTTAAACTTAGAGGAAAGAAACAATAAGAAAGAACAAATAAAAGCAAAAGATATTGATTTAAAATTTACACCAGATGATAAAGTTCAAAAGATAAAAGATAGTCAGAGCGCTATTGGATGGATTGGTGGAATATTTAAATCTAAAGAGTATAATAATATGATAACTCTTTCATATAATAAAGATTTACTAGAAAAAAGGTTTAATGCTTTATCTTGTTTTGATAGTAAAAATGTTGTAGAACCTAAGAGTGCTTATCCTAAGTATGATAGCACTAAAAACGCTTATGTTATAGTACCAGAGGTACTTGGAAACAAAGTGAAAAAAGATGATTTTTATAAGTTAGTACAAAACTCAATTAATTCTGGGAATACTTCTATTTCTCTGGATGAAAGTAAAGTTTATGAAGCACCAAACAACACAAAGGATTCAGAAAAGTTGAAACAAGCTATTAAGACATTAGATAAGTATGTTGGTGTAGTCGTTACATATGATTTTAGTGACCGTAAGGAAACTTTAGATGGTTCTGAAATTAATAAATGGTTAAAAGTAGACTCAGAAAAGAATTATGACATAACTTTTGATAATGATGCTATGGTAGAATATACAAGAGGTTTAAGTAAAAAATACAGTACTTTTGGTGACTCAAGACCATTTAAAACTGCCACAGGTAAAGATATTACAATTTCAGGTGGAATTTATGGTTGGTTGATAGATAAAAAGAAAGAAGCTGAAGCATTAGTTGATGTTGTAAAAGCTGGTAAAAATGTTACAAGAGAACCTATTTACATACAAAAAGCTGTATCTCGTAATAAAGATGATATTGGAAATACATATGTAGAGATTAGTCTTTCTGGCCAACATATGTGGTTCTTTAAAAATGGAGAAATGCTTGTATCAACAGACGTTGTAACAGGTGATTTAGCTAGAGGATTTGCTACACCATCAGGTATATATCCTCTTAATTATAAGGCTAGAAATGTTTCATTAACTGGTCAAGGTTACAGTTCACCTGTAAGTTATTGGCTTCCATTTAATGGGAACATAGGCATTCATGATGCTACTTGGAGAAATTCTTTTGGTGGAAGTATATATAAGTCTTCAGGTTCACATGGATGTGTAAATACACCTTTTTCTAAGGCAAAGAAAATATATGAAAATATAGAACCAGGTACACCAATTATTTTATACTAGTAAATGTGTTGCTAACAGTTAAGCGAAGTCATCTTAGTTTATTTAGGATGGCTTCCTTTTTATATAAAGCTTATTGAAGTTTACAGAAAGACTACTTAAAAGGAGAAATACATAATGAATGAAAAATTAACTAAAATTTTAGAAGAAGCTAAGAATGATGATGAATTTAGAAAGGAACTTATAAAAACAAGAGAACAACGTGATGTTATGGATTCATTTTGTAAGGTTGTTACATCTAGAGGTTATGATATGACAGTAGGGGAACTTTTTTCTATGGGAGAAGAATATACATCCAATCTACTGAAAAGTGTAAATGGAGGAGCAGCATATCCTATTGAAGATTGGAGTGATTGGTACGAGGATTTTTTTATAATGTTGTCGAATATATAGAGTAACTAATGATATTATCTACTTAAGATTAATACATTGCCTTAAAATAAAACTATTAGAACTAGGTGTAAGTTTTATCAATCTTTAAAAATATTGATTTATTTCTAACTAGATATAAAAAAATTAGATTAAAAATAAGGTGACAAAAATCGATATAGCTTGATGATTTATAAAAGTTAGATAAAATAGTGCGAGATATTTCTAAAAATTCAAAAAAAACAATAAACTTCAATGGTTAGAGGTTGAAAAAGAATATAAAAAACTTTTATATGTAATAAATTAAATTAAAATTATAAAAAAAATAAAATAAAAATTTAAAATGTCGACATAACGTTAATTTTAAAACAAAATAACGCTATTGACAAACTATATCGCTTTAAATTATAATTATTGAAAATAATGGTATTTAAAAACCATACTCATGTCATAGTCTAAAAGTAAGTCAAAAAAGGATGTAAATCTAGGCAAGTACTATTCTAAAATATGTTTTATTAAGAAATAAACGTTGAAAAATATTAATTATTATATAAAAATGCTGTTTATACTTTAACAATGAGGTAGTAATCTAATTAGAATAAAAAAATCTAATTGGTTATATACATAGTAAAAAGGTAAGAGAGGTGATTTGGATGGCTTTTGAAATAATAAAAAGCATTGTTGAGGCAGAGCAGACAGCAGACAGTATCAAAGTAAAAGCTGTTACTGATGCAGAGTCTATCAGAGCTGATGCTGTAAACAAATGTGAAAGCATATTTGCTGATGTAAAAAAACAAGCAAAGCTTATGGAAGAAACTCTTATTGAGAAGGCAGTCACCGACAGTAGAGCAGAGGTTGATAAAATCTTAGCTAATGCTAAAAGTGAATGTCTGAAAATTGAAAAAACTGCTGAAGAAAGAAAAAGTAAGGCTATTGAAGCGGTTATTGGAAAGGTAGTGAGATAATATGGCAATAGTTAATATGAACAAAATATCTATTGTTGGCTTAGAAGCTCAAAAAAGCCAGATTTTAAAGCTACTTATGAACCGTGGGTTTGTTCAGATTGATGATAGTGCCTTTCTTACTGAGGAGGAGGAATTAAAAAATTATCTTGTAAAAGATAGTGAAGAATCTGAAGTTATAATGCTAGAGCAGAAAATGTCTCATGTAAACCAAGCAATTAATATTGTTTCTTCACTAGTGAAACAAAAAAAATCCCTACTTGCACCAAAAAGAGAGTTTAACAAAATTGATAGTGAAAAAGAAGGGCAAGTTTATGCTGAAGCTCTGGAGTTAAACAATTTGCACAAGGAGATAGGTACAATAAGGTCTAACATAAACTTACTTAACAACAATAAAAGTATGTTAGAACCATGGGTGAACTTTGATATTCCTATTGAAAATATGGAAACTAAGTATACAAAAACTATACTTGGAACTGTGCCCATAAGCGCAAACATTGATGCTTTAAGAGTAAAATTAGAAGATGAAATACCAGAAAGTGTTATTGGGATTGTCAATTCTGACAAGTTAATGAACTATGTTTATTTAATTACTTTAAAAGAAACTTTTGATGATGTTTTAGAAGTTTTAAAAGAATTTAATTTTTCAGTGGTTTCATTACCAAATGAAGAAGGTACACCGTTACAAGCTATCAAGAAATACAATGAAATGATAATTAGACAGGAAAACGTTTCTAAGGACAAAACAGAGGAAATTAAAAGACATGCAGATAGTATACACATGCTTGAAAACCTATATGATTTTTACACTATAGAAAGAGACCAAAAAAAGATTATAGAGAGACTTGTCAAAACAAAAACAACATTCTGTCTTAATGGTTGGTTACCAAGCAAAAGGGCAGATGAATTAATTAAAGAAATTACAGAAAAGTTTGATTGTTGTGTTCAGACTGAAGAAGGAAGTAAAGAAGAAGGCTTCCCAATTCTGCTTGAAAACAATAAATTAGTAACACCTTTTGAAAGTGTAACTAACATGTACAGCTATCCAAGTACAAAAGATATTGACCCAAATACAATTTTAACTTTCTTCTTTGTTGTATTCTTTGGAATGATGCTAAGTGACGCCGCATATGGGTTAATAATTGCAGTAGTTTGTGGATTTGTTGTATATAAATTAAAGATACAAAAAGGTGAAGGAAATTTAATTAAACTTATTGGTATCTGTGGAGTTTCAACTACTGTATGGGGTCTTATATTCGGGGGTATTTTGGGGGATTTAATTCCTATAAAAGCATTAATTAATCCTTTAGAGGATGTTATGACACTTATGGGAATGTCGTTACTGTTCGGTATTATCCATATATATGTAGGTTTGGGAATAAAAGCATATACATTAATAAGAAGTGGAAAGGTAATAGATGCAATCTTTGACATAGGTTTTTGGTATTTGTGTATAACAGGTGTATGTCTACTTATAATACCTTTTGTTGCAGGGGACATAGGTGTATTTTCAGAAGTAGGAAAATATTTAGCAATTATAGGTGCTATAGGTCTTGTACTTACTCAAGGAAGAAGCTTTAAAGGTATTCCTGTTAAGCTTTTTAAAGGATTTTCAAGTCTCTATGGTATAACAAGTTATTTTGCTGATATATTATCTTATACAAGAATTATGGCGCTTTGTTTAACAACAGGAGTTATAGCACAAGTTATCAACCTTTTAGGAGCTATAGCTGGTCCGATACTTGCAGTTGTAATTGGTGTTGTAGGACACACAATAAACCTTCTTATAAATGCACTAGGTGCATATGTTCATACAAGTAGGTTACAGTATGTAGAATTTTTCAATAAGTTTTATGAAGGCGGAGGAGTTCCTTTTGTTCCGTTTAAGTATAAAACAAAATATACAAGCATTAATAAAAAGGAGATGTAAATATGGAATTTTTAAACGCGTTAGGAAATGGTCAATTTTTGGCAATATCAGGAGCTGCTATAGCAGCATTATTTGCAGGTATGGGTTCTGCTAAAGGTACTTCAATAGCAGGTCAAGCCGCAGCAGGTGTTGTAACAGAAGACCCTAGTAAATTCGGTCAACTTCTAGTTTTACAACTTCTTCCTGGTACACAAGGTCTGTATGGATTTATCATAGCTTTCCTTATTTTATCAAAAGCAGGGATTATTGGTGGAGATGCAATACCAACATCAGCTCAAGGTTTACAACTTCTTATGGCAGGACTTCCAATTGGTTTAGTTGGTTTAGTATCAGGTATAGCACAAGGTAAAGCAGCAGCAGCAGGAGTTGGAATAGTTGCAAAAAGACCTGAAGAACTTGGTAAAGCTATAACATTTGCAGCAATAGTTGAAACATATGCTCTTTTAGGACTACTTGTTTCTTTCTTAGCTTACAATGGAATTGCAATTGGTTAATTATAAATTATAATTCATAAGTAAAAAAAATGAAAAGGAGGAAGCACTCCTATGGGTAATGAACAAAAAATGATTGACAGAATTATAGCTGATGCCAAACAAGAAGCACAAGAAATATTGGATAAAGCTAAAAGTGAAGCAGATTTAAAAGTAAATTCAGCTAATGAAAAAGCTGAAAAGGAAATGGCTTCCTATACAAAGCTTGCAGAGGCAGAAGCAGAAAAAGCGGCTTCTAAGGAAATATCAGGAGCTTATATGGAGGCTAAAAAGCAAATATTATCAAAAAAACAAGAGATTTTAGAAGAGGTAATTTTAGAAGCTAAAAACAAACTTTTAAATCTTAAAGATAATGAATATGAAGAGATTATACTAAACATGATTGAAAAATCAAATTGTACAGATGATTCAGAGATAGTATTATCTAAAAAAGATAAAAAAACATTAAAAGATGTGCTATCAAAAAAAGGCATTAAAGTGTCTGATGAAACTAGAGATATTACTGGAGGTTTCATAGTTAAAAAAGGTGACATTGAGTACAATTATTCATTTGAAGCCATAATTGCAGTAGAGCATGAATATATTGAACAAATTGCAGCAGAAATTTTGTTTAATTAAGGAGGGGTTAAAAAATGGCAGAAGAAAAAACTTATCCCTATGCCGTTGCACGAATAAGAGTGCTTGAAAAACAGCTTCTTAACAGACAAATGTTTATTCAAATGGCAGAAGCCAAAAGCCCTGAAGACTCTTTAAGAATTATAGCTGAGGCAGGTTATGCTGATACATCAAATAATAATATACATAATTTTGAGAATATTTTGACTCAAGAATTATCAAAGACATATGAAATTCTTAAAAGTCTAGCTCCTGAAGAAAAATTTGTTGATGTATTTCTTTATAAAAATGACTATCACAATTTAAAAGTGCTGATTAAAGAAGAAATTTCTGGTGTAGATGGTGAGAAATATTTAATTGATGGAGGTACAATTCCTCTTATTAAGCTTAGAGAATCTTTAGCAAATCGTAGTTTTAGTGATTTACCTAAGATAATGTCATCAGCTATATTAGAGGCATTTGATGTTTATAATAAGACACAAAATGGCCAGATGGTTGATATTGTTCTAGATAAAGCAACCTTTACCAGTATGAAAGAAACTGCTAAAGAAAGCCAAAACAAATTTGTAATAGATTATGTTATGAAAGTTTGTGATTTAACAAATCTAAAGAGTTTTATAAGAGTCAAAAATATGAAGAAAGATTTTGATATGTTTATGAATGTGTTTGTTTCAGGTGGCTCACTTGATAAGGAAAAATTCTTAGAAGCTTTTTCCTCAGATACTCCAGCATCATGTTTTAAATCTACTTCTTACTCTGATGTCTGTAAAAATGGCATGGATAGTGGTTTTACTGTCTTTGAAAAACTTTGTGATGACTATCTTATGGAATATGTTAGAGGAGCAAAATTTAAGCCTCTTACATTAGAACCACTAATTGCATATTTATATGCTAAAGAATCAGAGATAAAAACAATTAGAATTATTTTGACTAGTAAGCTTAATAATATAGACGCAGATACTATAAAAGAAAGGCTAAGGGATGCTTATGTATAAGGTAGGAGTAGTTGGAGATAAAGATAGCATCATGGGATTTTTAGCTCTTGGAATAGATATCTTCCCAGCCTATGATAGTGACGAAATTAAAAAAAGTATACATAAGTTGGTTGAAGATGAATATGCGATAATTTATATTACAGAACAGGCATCATTGCTTGCAAAAGAATCAATAGCAAAATACAAAGATTACCAACTTCCTGCCATTATAGTTATTCCAGGTATTGGAGGAAGTATGGGATTAGGTATGAATGAAGTAAGAGAATCTAGTAAACGTGCTATAGGTGCAGATATATTATTTAAAGAATAGATGAAAGTTGAATAAAAGACAATCTCAAATTTTATTGGTGCTAAATATATGTGCTAATAAAATATAGGAGGGAATATTTAAATTTTGATAAAGTATATGATTGCAGGTGAGAGAATATGAAAACAGGCACAATTGTAAAGGTGTCAGGACCGCTTGTTGTAGCGGAGGGCATGAGAGATGCGAATATGTTTGACGTCGTAAGAGTTTCAGATAAACATCTTATAGGCGAGATTATAGAAATGCATGGAGATAAAGCTTCTATACAGGTTTATGAGGAAACTTCCGGTCTAGGACCAGGGGAAGAAGTAGTTTCTCTTGGAATGCCTATGAGTGTTGAACTTGGACCAGGTCTTATTTCAACTATTTATGATGGTATTCAACGTCCACTTGAAAAAATGTATGATATTTCAGGTACTAATATAACTAAAGGTGTTGAAGTATCTTCACTTGATAGAACAACTAAGTGGGAATTTAAACCTAAAAAATCTGTTGGTGATAAGGTTGTAGCAGGAGATATAATTGGTGGCGTTCAAGAAACAGCAGTAGTAGAATGTAAAATTATGGTTCCTTATGGAGTTAAGGGTACTATAAAAGAAATATATTCTGGTGAATTTACTGTTGAAGATACAGTTTGTGTTATTACAGATGAAAAAGGTAATGATATACCTGTAACTATGATGCAAAAATGGCCAGTTAGAAAAGAAAGACCATATAGAGAAAAGAAAACACCAGATTCACTTCTTGTTACAGGTCAAAGAGTTATAGATACATTTTTCCCAATCACAAAAGGTGGGGTAGCAGCTATACCGGGACCTTTTGGAAGTGGAAAAACTGTTACACAGCATCAGCTTGCTAAATGGGCAGATGCAGATATAGTTGTATATATAGGCTGTGGCGAGCGTGGAAATGAAATGACAGATGTTCTTCTTGAATTTCCTGAATTAAAAGACCCAAGAACAGGCGAGTCACTTATGCAAAGAACTGTGCTTATAGCAAATACATCAGATATGCCGGTTGCTGCACGTGAAGCTTCTATATACACTGGTATTACAATAGCTGAATATTTTAGAGATATGGGATATAGTGTTGCACTTATGGCAGACTCTACATCAAGATGGGCTGAGGCTCTTAGAGAGATGAGTGGTCGTTTAGAGGAGATGCCTGGTGAAGAAGGTTATCCTGCATACTTAGGTTCACGTCTTGCTCAATTCTATGAGAGAGCAGGAAAGGTAAATTGTCTAGGTATGGATGAAAGAGAAGGAACACTTACAGCAATTGGTGCAGTTTCTCCTCCTGGTGGTGATACATCAGAACCTGTCAGCCAAGCAACTCTTCGTATAGTAAAAGTATTCTGGGGTCTTGATGCATCTTTAGCATATAAACGTCATTTCCCAGCAATTAACTGGTTGACTAGTTATTCACTCTATCAGGAAAAAGTTGATGTATGGGCAGATAAAAATGTAAATGATAATTTCTCAGCTCAAAGAGCTCAAGCTATGAAACTTTTACAAGTTGAATCTGAACTTCAAGAAATAGTTCAATTGGTTGGTGTTGATTCACTTTCAGATGGAGATAGATTGATACTAGAGGTTACTCGTTCTATAAGAGAAGACTTCCTTCATCAAAACTCTTTCCATGAAGTTGATACTTATACATCACTTCATAAACAATATAGAATGATGGGACTTATATTAAAATTCTATAAGTCAGCACAAGATGCTATCAAGCAAAATGTTACTATAAACGATATTATCAAGCTTTCAGTTCTTGAAAAGATTGGTCGTGCTAAGTATGTAGAAGAAGGCGATATAGATGCAGCTTACGATTCAATTGAAGATGAAATAGACAACGAGCTTGCAGACCTTATTAAAAAGAGGGGGGCTGAAGAACTATGATAAAGGAATATAAGTCAATACAAGAGGTAGCCGGTCCTCTTATGTTAATAAACGGCGTAGAAGGTGTAAAATTTGATGAACTTGGAGAAATTGAACTTTCAAATGGAGAAATTCGCCGTTGCAAAGTTCTAGAGGTAAATGGAGATACTGCACTTGTTCAGCTTTTCGAAAGCTCAACAGGTATAAACCTTGCTGAAAGTAAAGTTCGTTTTTTAGGAAAGAGTCTTGACTTTGGAGTTTCACCAGATATATTAGGTCGTGTTTTTAGTGGAATGGGTAGACCTATTGATGGAGGTCCAGAAATTATACCAGATAAAAGACTTGATATAAATGGAGCTCCAATAAATCCAGCAGCACGTGATTATCCGGCCGAGTTTATACAAACTGGAGTCTCTGCTATAGATGGACTTAATACATTGGTTAGAGGGCAAAAACTTCCTATATTCTCAGGGTCTGGTTTGCCACATGCCAATCTTGCAGTTCAGATTGCAAGACAGGCAAAAGTACGTGGAACTGATTCTAAGTTCGCCGTTGTATTTGCTGCAGTTGGTATAACTTTTGAAGATGCTGAATTTTTTATAAGCGATTTTAAAGCAACTGGTGCAATCGACCGTTCTGTAGTGTTTGTAAACCTTGCAAATGACCCAGCTGTAGAGCGTGTATCTACACCTAGAATGGCACTTACAGCAGCAGAATACCTTGCTTTCGAGCAAGATATGCATGTACTTGTTATAATAACGGATATTACAAACTATGCAGAGGCATTGCGTGAAGTTTCAGCAGCTAAAAAAGAAGTTCCAGGACGTCGTGGATATCCAGGATATCTTTATACTGACCTTGCTACTATGTATGAAAGAGCAGGAAAAATGAAAGGGCATGAAGGGTCTATAACTATGATTCCAATACTTACAATGCCTGAGGATGATAAGACACATCCAATTCCTGACCTTACAGGATACATTACAGAAGGGCAAATTATACTTAGCCGTGAACTTTATAAAAAAGATATACAGCCTCCTATAGATGTTTTACCATCACTTTCTCGTCTAAAAGATAAAGGTATTGGTAAAGGTAAGACTCGTGAAGACCATGCAGATACAATGAACCAGCTTTTTGCAGCTTATTCAAGAGGTAAGGATGCAAAAGAACTTATGGCTATACTTGGTGAATCTGCACTTTCTGAGATTGATTTAATGTATGCTAAGTTTGCAGATGAATTTGAGAAAGAATATGTTTCACAAGGATTTAGAACTGATAGAACTATTGAGCAGACATTAGAAATCGGATGGAAGCTTCTTAGTATGTTACCAAAAAGTGAACTTAAACGTATCCGTGATGAATATTTTGAAAAATATATGCCTAAGGAGTGATATCTGTGGCTAGATTAAATATAAATCCAACACGTATGGAAATGACTAGACTTAAGAAACTCCTTAAAACTGCTACAAGAGGTCATAAGCTTCTTAAAGATAAACTTGATGAACTTATGAAACAATTTCTTGAGATTGTAAGAGAAAATAAGCGATTGCGTGAAGAAGCAGAAAATGCTCTTGATACTGCTTATAAAAACTTTATAATCGCAAGAGCAGTTATGAGTCAGGAGTATCTGGGTTCAGCACTTATGATGCCAAAGCAATCAGTTTCAGTAGATGTTTCTACGAGAAATATAATGAGTGTTGATGTTCCTGTGTTTGACTTTAAAACTGAAAACAATCAAAGCGATATTTATCCTTATGGTCTTGCTTTTACATCAGGTGAATTAGATTCTGCTATGGAAGCTTTCTCAGATGCTATGCAACCACTTTTAAGACTTGCAGAAAGTGAAAAAAGTGCACAGCTTCTTGCACAAGAGATAGAAAAGACACGTAGACGTGTTAATGCTCTTGAAAATGTAATGATACCAAATTACATTGAGACTATTAAGTATATAGCTATGAAGCTTGAAGAAAATGAGAGAGCAAGTACTACTAGACTTATGAAGGTTAAGGATATGGTGCTTAAAAAAGCACTTGAAGAAAAGAAAAAAAATGATTTGGTTGTATAATTAAATACTTATAAAAATAAGTCTAACATTCTACTTTATAGAGGTTAGACTTATTTTTTATGTTTAAATTAAAATGTAGATACTATAAAAATTAATATATTGTTTAAAAACAGACTGTATTTAACTAAAAATAATATATTTAACAAAAATTTCTAAAAATTAACGAACTGTTAATTTACACTTAACTTTATATTAACAAATTAGGTGTATTATATAAACATAAGCAAAAACAATAAAAAACAAATAAAAAAAGGAAAAAACACAAAGGGGGAAGATATGAAAGAATTTATATTTACTTGTCTGTGCATTGTAGTGATTACATTTATGACAAGTTGCATATCAACAACACCACAAACTACTCAAGGAAAAGGAAATAATAAACTTACAATATATGCAGCACTAGAGGAAGAGCAGATAGCTTATTATATGGAAGGTTTTAGAGAAGAGTATCCCAATATAGATGTAGAGATAGTTATGGATTCTCATGGTGTAATAGCTTCAAAACTATTAGCAGAAAAAGATAATCCACAAGCAGATATTATATGGGGATTATCAGCAATGAACATGATAGAGCTAAAAAAAGATGGTGTACTTGAAGCATATAAGCCTAAAAATTATGATAAAGTTGATAAAAAATTTAAAGATACTGAAGATGATGTATCTTGGGTAGGAATGAGTGTCCCAGAGACAGCAATAGTAGTTAATTATAAGGAACTTAAGAAACTAGGTATAGATATTCCAAAAAGTTATGAAGATTTAATAAAACCAGAATATAAAGGACTTATAACAATGCCAAATCCAGCATCATCTGGAACGGGGTATCTTACAGTATCAGGGCTTATTCAAATGATGGGTGAAAAAGATGCTTACAATTACATGGATAAATTACATAAAAATATAGCCACATATACACACTCGGGTTCAAAACCTGCGAAGTTAGCTGGCTCTGGAGAGTATCCAATAGGTATTACACTTGGATATAGAGCTACACAACAATTATCTAGTGGAGAACCTATAGAGGTTGTATTTCCAAAGGAAGGTTCAGGTTGGGACTTAGAAGCAAATGCCTTAGTTAAAAAAGATAATATAAAAAAAGAAGCAAAGCTATTTTTAGATTGGGCAATAAGTGATTCAGCTATGGATAGATATGCACATGAAGTAGCAGTTACTTCCATAAAGACAGATAATCCAGTTCCAAAAGGTTATTCTAAACAACCATTTGAACAGCTTATAAAAGAAGTTGATTTAAACTCTGCTGCCAAAAACAGAAGTACAGTACTTAAAACTTGGGAATCAAAATACGGTTCAAAATCTGAAAGTAAGTAAAGTTTAAATTAATAATTTAGATGAAAGAATTTTAGAAGAAAAAGTAGGATATAAAATTTAAAATAAAAAAATAACTATATAAGGAGAGATAAGATATGAGTTACTTAAAAATAAATAATGTGTTTAAAAGTTATGACCAAAAAAAGGTTTTAAATAATATTAGTTTGGATATTGAAGAAGGGGAATTTCTATGTTTACTCGGACCTAGTGGATACTATATGTTAGTCCAAATAATTATATAAAATTAATAGTGATGTTTTTGTTATTATCTATTTCTATATAATCTATTATAGATAACCAAAAACGTCTGCGTTCAACCCTGCTTAAATCACTATACATCTCATTAATATCAATATCTAAGAATTTTTTTATATGTGATGTATCAATAATTTGACTCTCCTGTTCTTCAGTTATATTATCCAGTTGAGATTGTAATTTTTCATAATCTTTTCTATAAGTCTCTTTATCAATCAAATCCTCTAAATATAAATCTTTGATTTTATCTAATTTTTTCATGATTTTCTTCTTTTCATCTTTTTTGTTAGATTTCTTATTTCGTCTGATTTTTTCATTTTGTGCTTCTAATTTCACCATATGTTTATGTAATTGTGGTTTTAAGTTAGTCAAAAGGTAGTTTTCTATATGTTTTTCATTATGAGTTACATTGTGTACACAGTTTTTATTTAGATAGAATGTAGAACATCTATAAGATAAATAAAGTTTTTCTCCAACATTACTAGAATTACCCTTTAATGTATAACCACACTCCTTACATTTTAAAAGACCAGAAAAAATATGATAATGTATGTTTTTATTAGGAGTAGTTTTTTTATTTTTTTCTAATATTCTTTGGATTTGTTTAAATTGTTTTTTTGATATAATAGGTTCACAATAATCTTCAACATAAAATCCTCGTTTATTATAGATTCCTATATAAAGTTCATTTCTTAGTATATTCTTTATTTTATTATAACTGTATAATTCGCCATGAAGATTATTAATTGTTTCTATTAAAGTCCTAACAGAACCTGATTTCTCGTATTCGTCAAATATAGCTTTAACTATATATTTTTTTTCTTTATCAATAACTAGATGCTTATTTTCTATTTTGTAACCTATGGGAATTGTACCACTTATAACTTCTTTACGTCTCAATTTATCCTGAAAAACAAATTTTATTCTTTCAGATGTTTGAGCTGCTTCATTTTCTGCTACAGATAGCATAATGTTTATATGTAATCTACCAGCAGCAGTGCTAGAATCGTAGTTTTCTAAAATGGTTTTCCAATCACACTTATGTTTTTCCAAGGTTTCCATTATTTTATAATAGTTTTTAACGCCACGACTTAGTCTATCAATTTTAGTCATTAAAACTAGGTCTACTTTATCTTTTTCCACATCTCTTAATAATCGTTGTAAGTTAGGTCTTTTTAAATTAGTTGCAGAGCAACCTTCATCAATGTATTTACCAACTATGTTAAAATCATTCTCTTTAGAGTACTGTTCTAAAGCCTCTATTTGTGTCCTTATGCTATCTCCATTTAAAGCTTGTTCTTCTGTACTAACACGTATATAAAGTGCTACTCTTAACATTTTACATTCCCCCTTATTGTATATTTAAGAGGAGCTGAACGGCTCTTAAATATACTATGAATTGTTACAAAAAATTTGCATTCATAATACTAAATCTTGGCTCAAAAAATATCACATAATTATCTAGTGTAGCTGAAAAACCATATTTACTTTTATAACATTCTAAAGCTTCATTTAGAAACTTTTCAGTTACATCAAGGTATTCTGCCATTTCGGTTATAGTCTTACAGCCAGCATTAAAACTATCTATTATACCTTTAAGACCAATTAACTTGTTGTAAGCCATCAATCTAGCTTTATATTCTTGTTTGCTATTTTCAACTTTATTTAGGTCTAATATATTTCCATATGAAGTATAATGATGTCCTAGTTCTTCTGCTAACACACAAGCTTTTTCACTTATATTATTAAGTGTATTTTTATTTAAAGCTATTCTATTATTTTTATATAATCCATGAGAATTTGAAATTAAAGGAACTTCTCTAACAATAATATTATTATCATCTGCTTCAGAGAGTAACTTTTCATAACTATTCATAAGTTCACCTACCTATTTTACCAATTATCCATATCATCTAAATCTTGATATATTTTTTCAATTTCTCCTTCTTCATGTAAATGTTCATTGTGTGCCGCTATTGTGTCTATGTGATTTTTATTTACATATTTACCTATTTGAGTAAGTTCATCTACTCTTTTTATTGCTTCATTTTGTCCAATATCGTTTAAGGCATTAAAGCTTGATAAAAGCTTATTTTCTTTAATTTTAATTTGTTTGCAGTCTTCGTTCCACCCCATTATAAAAGCAGGAGATTCATCTAATGCATGTGCTAAAATTTCTAGCTTATCAAGAGGAATATTTTTTATAGCTCCCGTTTCATATCTCTGTAAAGTGGACTTACTTAGTCCAGTCTTGTTAGCTAAATCTTGATAAGACATATTAAGTTCTAATCGTTTATTTTTTATTCTATTTGTAATCTCCAACATTTTTAAATCATTTTCAGTATTCAAATTTATCACCTCTATAAAATATATTATAAAGTATTTTTTCATAAATGCAACACATATATTGGAAAATATAAAAAAATGTTGCATTTTTGACTTGACAATATAAAATGGATGTATTAATATTGAATTATCCCAAATAAGCAACGAGGTGATGGAATGAATATAAGTAAATTAAAAGGAAAAATGGTCGAAAAGAAATACACTCAAAAGAAATTAGCAGAAGAGTTGGGTATGACTGTTCAAGCTTTAAATGCAAAATTAAATAATCGTTCACAATTCAAGATTGAAGAAGCAGTTAAGATATCAAATATTTTGCAAATCGAAGAGCCTGGTGAGATTTTTTTTGACAATTATATCCCAAAAATGCAACGAAATTAAATAAGAAAACCTAACAGATAAAAATTAAAACTAGGGAGGTAGAAATTATGAGTAATAATTTACAAGTAATAGAAAGAAACAACAAAAGAGTTCTAACTACACAGCAACTAGCAGATGTATATGAAACTGACTCAAAGAATATAAGTAACAATTTCAACAATAACAAAGATAGGTTTATTGAAGGTAAACATTATTTTTTATTACAAGGTGATGATTTAAAGAATTTTAAAGGTATTCATACAGAATATGAAAACCTAAAATTTGCTTCAAAAATGTATCTTTGGACTGAAAGAGGAGCAAATAGGCACTGCAAAATATTAGATACTGATAAAGCTTGGGAGCAATTTGACAACTTAGAGGAAACATATTTCAAGGTTAAACAACAGAAACCAACCTGTATAGAAGATGTATTAATAGAAAGTTTAAAAGAAATGAAAGATTTAAGACTTCAAGTTAATCAAGCTAATAATATTGCATTAGAAGCAAAGACAGAGGTTAAAACAATAAAAGAGGTTGTTTCATTGAATGCTACAGACTGGAGAAAAGATACACAACAACTAATTGCAAAGATAGCAAAGAAACAAGGTGGCTTTGAACATATAAATATGCTTAGAAGAGAGAGTTATGAGTTGCTAAACAATAGGTTTGGAGTTGACTTAAACAGAAGATTAATCAATAAAAGAAGAAAGATGGCAGAAGAAGGTGTATCTGAATCTAAAAGAGAGAAAGTTAACAATTTAGATGTAATACAAGATGATAAGAAACTCATAGAGGGGTATGTGGCTATTGTAAAAGATATGGCTTTAAAATACGGAATATCAAGTGATTTAAGTAAGAATTAGGTTAAATAAAATTAGCACTTTGAAAACTAAATACGGAATATTTTGAAAATAGAGGGGTGATTTAAATGGGTAAAAAAAGTGAATACACAGTAACAACAGTTGGTGAACCAAATTTAGATGCATTAGGCGAAACTTTAGCTAAAATTCTTACAGAGAAATTTGGGGTACTAATAACTCATACATACATTGAGAACTATTATGTTGATAAAGAGAGAGGGGGTGATGTAGATGGAGCTATTGAAAGTGAACTTTAATCTAGAGAAATTAAAAATAGGAAATGTAGTGAGTGTAAGTTCTAAGAGGTTTGGGTTCAATATTAATTGTATTGTAGTAGTAGCAACTGAGGAGGAACTAAATTTAGCTTATTATAGCAAAGATAAGGGATGTATTGAGTATCAAGCATTGATACCAGAGGATATTAGATATGGTGATTATATTCTTGAAAGATTAGGTTAGGAGGAAATAAAATGGCAGCTTTAATAATAGTAGGTTTATTTGCAATATGTTTAGTAGGATTAGTTCAAAATAGAGATTAATTAAAAAGGGGGTTTAATTATGGAAAGTTTAAAAATAGTAAAACAATATGTTGAAGGACAGTTAAATTTATCTAGTTTAGAAATAGACAAAAATAAGGAGACTTATGAGATTCTCAAAAATAAATCTAGCAGAGATATGTTAGATGACATTAATTTAAATGATGCATTAAGAGAAGTAACAGTAAACGAAAGATTAAAAATATTTGCTGAGTCATTACTAGAGTTGTTAGATACACAAATCAAAATAAAAGAGAGTGAAGAAAGTGAGGACTATAAAAGACTTTGTATGTACTTAGACGAATTTGGAAGAGATAGACCTATAGATGTCCAGATATAAAAAAAGAGCCATTAGGAGTGGCTCGATTCAGAAAATATTTAAAAATAAAAATATGACTATATTATAGCATAAACGGAGGGAAATTATGAGTACTTTATATGAATTAACTACAGATTTATTAGAAATAGAAGAAGGTTTAACAGAAATAACAGGAAATGAAGCTGAAAAACTAGAGGAAATAAAAGAAATAATAAAACAAGAGATACAAAATAAAAACACTAGAATAGTGTCAGTAATAATAAATATCGATAGTGATATAAACTCTATAGATTTAGAGATTAAAAGATTACAAGAATTAAAGAAGGTTAAGAAAAATAATCTTGATAGATTAAAAAGTAACATAAAGGAATGCATGGAACTACTTGGTACTAAAAAAATAGAAACAGTTTTAGGAAATATAAGTATAAGAAAGTCAGCGGGTAGCTTAGTTATAGAAGATGAAGAAAAGATACCTGCTATATATAAAACAGTAGAGCAAGTTGTAAAAGTAGATAAGAATAGCATTAAAGACTTTATTAAAAAAGGTCATGAGGTCGAAGGTTGCAGGATTGAATATGGAACTACACTAACAATTCCAAAAGCTAAAAAAGAGTAGGTGAGGACCATGGAAATTAATAATATTTACATTAAATTGATGGATGTAAGAGTTAAATTTAGTAAGTTGAATCTAAAGAAAAGTGGAGAAAATAAGTTCGCTAACTTCAAGTATTTTGAGTTAGCAGACTTTCTACCACAAGCAACTGGATTACTTGAAGAAGCTAAGCTATGCCCTATAGTGACCTTTACAAATGAATATGCAACTCTAACATTAATTAATGGAGAAAACCCATCAGAACAGATTGTATTTACTTCTCCCATGAGAGATTTACAACTTAAAGGTTCTAATGAATTACAAGCACTAGGAGGTATAGAAACTTATCAAACTAGATATTTATATATTCAGTTACTTAACATAACTGAAAGTGACACTTTTGACGCAACTAGTGGCAAAAATGAAGCTAAAAGTAATTCTAACAATAGAATTTTAACAGATAAACAATTAAGCAGGTTATATGCAATAGCAAGTAATGCAAATGTTAATAAGGAGAGCTTAAAAGAGAAAGTATTTAAGAGATTTGGAAAAGAGATAAAAGATTTAACAAAACAAGAATATGACACAATTTGTAATGCTTATGAAAAGCAAAATCAAGAGTAGGTGATATATTGAATTTTAATAATGAAACATACTTTCACATAAATTTTGACGACCCATTTACAAGAGTACCTAATACAATCCTCGACAATGAAAATCTTTCTTATTCAGCTGTAGGAGTAGTCACTCAAATGTTAAGATTTCAAAGGTCGGGTAGCCATAAAGTGTATGCAAAATCATTAATAAGCTATAGAAAAGATAGTAAGACAAAAGTAAGTAATGCTTTAAAGGAGCTTATGCAGGAAGGTTTTGTTATTAGGACACAAATAAGGGATGAAAAAGGTCAAATGAAAGGTTATAGATATGATATTTTTGATACACCTCAAAATGTAAATTCTGAAAGTGTTGAAATGACTGAATCTCAACCGTGTGCCGTTTTCCCGACTCCGGTAAAACCGGAAGCTGGTAAAACCGAAGTCGGTGAAACCGGAAGCCGGCAAAACCGAGGTCGGGAAATCGGCAACATAAAAGAAAATAGTATTAAAAAGAAAATAGGTTTAAAAGAAAATGATGTTATTACTACTGTTATTGCTGAACAATCTGAAAAAAATAAGACTGTCTACATAAAAAAATATTATGAATCTTATATAGGTGTGATTACTCCAAATAATTTTCTTCAACTACTGACTTATTTAGATGATGGAATGGAAGCTGATGTAATAATAAGAGCTGTTGATGAAGCTGTAGGCAGTGGAGTTAAGAATTATAAGTATGTAAAAACAATCTTAAATAATTGGATAGAAGCAGGTGTAAAAACTGTTTTAGAACTTACAGAGTATCAAAATGAGTTTGAGAGGAAGAAAAAGAGTAAACAGGAGAAGAAACAGTCTAATAATAAAGCTGTGAATACTCATAATGTGAATAAAAATAAGTTTGCTAACTTCAATCAGACTTTCACTCAATATGAAGAAAAAGAGCTAGATGAGATTATTAAAAAGAGTCAGAAGGAAAAATTTAAATAAAATTAAACTTCTAGGAAGTAAATATCAATATATTACTTCCTAGAAAGGGGAGGTATAAAATGGCGAGAATATATGCACAAAGAAGTGGTTCTTTAAACGAACAAGATAGATTGGAATTATTAAGATTACTTGGGAAAGCTGGATATACAGTAAAGATTGCTAGAGAGAAGCAAAATAGCAAGACAACTTATACTTACTTTGTTGAGTACACAGAAGAGCAGGAAGAAAAATAGAAGGGGGCTAGTTAAATGAATACAATAACTTTAGTTGGAAGATTAGTTGCAGATGCTGAGCTGAAATATCTTCCAAATTCGGGTACACCTAAAATTTTATTTAGGGTAGCAGTAGATAGAAAATACAAAGATAGGGAAGGCAAAAAGAAAGTTGATTTTATACCTTGTGAACAGTTAGGAAAACATGTAGAAAATCTTGTACAGTATCTTACAAAAGGTAAACAGATATATGCTTTTGGAGAATTAAATATAGATAATTACAAAGATGAAAATGGTTGTTGGAAATCTATTACTAAGGTTAATGTAAATGCTTTAGAATTGCTTTCAAGTAAAGAGGATAGTAATAATCATGAAAAACAACAGGAATATATACCACCAGGATTAGACCCACAAGGTTTTCAAGCAATAGATGATGACGATATACCTTTTTAATTAAGTTAAATAGTCTAGGGAGTAATTATACAATATTACTTCCTAGAAGTTAAAAAATATTGGAGGTCTAAGAGTGAAATATGAGTGTGAGAAAGTGTTCTTAGAATGCGATAAGGGAAGTTTTGAGATAAATGATACAAGAACTGAAGAAGTAACATTTGAGGGTACAGAAATAGACAATCCATTTAAACGAGTAAAATATGAAGGTAAAGCTACTTTTGAAATAGTATCTGGATGGGAGTATCTACAAAGAGAAATGTTGTGGTTTAAGATATTGCATTTATCAGCAGTTGTAGCAAAAATAATGCAATATAAAATGTTAGGTATTTCAAAATGAGGAGAGCTGAAATGTTGAGAAAGACAAGAAAAAACAATATTAGTGTTTGTTATCAATGTAGAAATGAAGATATAAGCGAAGATGCTAGATATTGTAAGATTTGTGGAATAGGATTAAGAGTTATGGAATTAGTAAGTGTTTTTAACTTTGAAACAGGAGAAAAAGAACTTTCATTTTTAACAGGTAAAGAATGTCTTATAGATTTTGGAGATTTAAGAGAAGGCAATATGTGTAAATTATTCTTTGAAAATTCAGAATTAAGAATTATTGGAGTAGAAAATATTTATCAAGATGAAAGAGGTATATTTATTGAAGCTGGTGAGTGTAGCTATGAAATAATATTTAAAGATTTGGAGTGGTAGAATATGGCTAAAATTTGGGTAGATGCAGGAACATTTTTAGAAAAAACTATTGATATAGAAGATATGTTTGAGCTTAATTTAAGAAAAGTAAGAAAAGCAAATGAAAATAAAAAAATAAAGCTGAAACTTAATGAATCGAAATTCAAGAAAATAAGAAAAAAATCAACTAATGATACAAAAGGCAAATCTATAAAAGTTTTTAATATTGAAACTGGAGAAGTTAGAATATTTAAAAGTGCAAAGGCTGCAAGTAAATACTTAAAGATTAGTGCAGATTATGCTAGTTGTTTAGCTAGAGAAAATAGAGTAACTAGAGAAGGTTGGAAGGCGGAATATATTCAAGAGGTGTCAGATGGTATTAGCAAATGTGGAACAAGTAATTAAGTTAGCTGAAAAGATATTAAATAAGAAAAAGTGTTCTGTTAATAAAGCTATTGATATAGCTATAAAAATATTGAGTAGATATGAGTATGAGGGGATGTTGAGAAATGAAAGTACAAATGCAGTTAACTAAAGACAAGGAGTTTTTCAAAGTTTATGTAAATTCAGAAGAAGAAGAGCTGGAGAGATTGTTTTTTGAATTTGTATCACAAATGTTAGCTTATAAAAGAAAAAATAAGAAGGTTCAAGGAGATATTGAGAAATGAAATTAAAAGATATTATAAAACTTGGAGAAAAGTATTGTTATTGCCCTAACTGTGGTAATGACAAGGTAGGAAACAATGAAGGTAAATTAATAGTTGAAGAACACACATATTATAGAGAATGTTCATGTGGGTTTAATATACTGATTGATGATAGGAAGGATGAAATCTAATGAACATGTTAGCTAGTGTGATATTAGTAATAGGAAGTTTTATAGCTGGTAGAGTTTATGAGTATAGATTGAATCTAAAAGAGTGTGAAAATTGCGACAATATGGGAGGGTTTAAGAATGAGTAAAGTTATACAATGTGACTTTTGCAAGAGCATATTTGAAGAAAATAATTTAGAATGTATTGAGCTATATAAAAAGAATGTTGAAAATGAAATGATTAACATAGATAAGCATATGTGTCCAGATTGTTATGAAAAATTCGTTGGAGAGAAAGTAGAAAAGAAAATAACTAACTTTGAAAAAATAACTAGAGATAAAGAAAGTTTAAAGGATTTCTTGTTTGAATGTGATGCAGAGTGTAGTTGTTGCATTTATGCAAATAAAGATGATTGTTATCCAACTAGTTGTGTTACAGGATGCGAAAAGTGGCTTGACATGGAGGTAGAGCTATAAAAATTTGAAGTGATGAAATAAGCAAAGAAATAGAAAGATTAAAAGAATTTTTATATACAGAAAATATCTAATTAAAACAGTTTACAGGAGGAATAGATTATGGAATATAAAGAATATGAAGATTTAAAAAATAGAGTAGAAAGTTATGAGGATTTACAAGGTAGTGCAGAGTTTGCAGGGAGAGTTATAGAAAATCTTGAGGATGTAGATTGTCCTATAAGAATAGGATTTAAGTTTCCTAACAAAGAGGATTATCAAAAGATAGACCTTGATATAGCTGCTAAAGATTCAAATTCAACTTTTATAAGAACAGAGTTAGCAAAAGCATTTAAAGAGATTTTATCTAAATATGAAATGGATATGGAAAATATGTAATTAAAACAGTTTAGAGAGTTGCAAAATATCTTTTGGTATAAATTATTGTTGAAGTGTTTTGTGACTCTCAAAAATGAAAATAAGGAGGCGTTGTATTGCTTACATTTTTAGATTTATTCGCAGGGATAGGTGGCTTTAGGCTAGGGATGGAAAAAGCAGGACATAAATGTTTGGGACATTGCGAATATGATAAATTCGCAAATTTAAGTTATAATGCCATGCACAAACCGAAGGAGGATGAATGGTTTGAAAGAGATATTAGAGAAATTAGAACAGAAAATATCCCAAGAGCAGATGTCTGGTGTTTTGGATTCCCATGTCAAGACATTTCTGTTGCAGGGAAACAATTTGGATTCAGAGGAGAACGTTCAAGTTTATTTTTTACAGTTACAAAACTTATTAGAGAACTCAAAGAAGAAGATAGACCCAAGTATTTACTTATTGAAAACGTTAAAAATCTACTTAGTGTTAATGGAGGATTTGATTTCCTCAAAGTTCTCGTTGAACTGGATGAAATCGGCTATGATGCAGAGTGGCAAGTTCTTAATTCTAAAAACTTCGGAGTACCCCAAAATAGAGAACGAATATTCATTGTTGGACATTTTAGAGGACGAAGTACACGAAAAGTATTTCCTATCGAAAGAAAAAGTAGAAAAAATCTTGAGCAACTAAATAATCCAACTCATAGTACAAATAGAATTTATGATGCAGTTGGAATTGCTAGATGTATTAGAAGTCAGGCAGGAGGTGGAGGTGCTAAAACAGGTCTATACTTTATAGACTTAAATAAAAACTCTAAAGTAACAATAAATGCTAGATGCCTTAAAGCAAAATATAATGCAGGTGTGACAAATAGAAATTGTGATAATAGTGGAGTTTTAGTTAATGCAGTTTTAACGCCCGATAGGGTAAATAAAAGACAAAATGGTCGTAGAATTAAAGAAAGCGGAGAAACAATGTTCACATTGACAGCTCAAGATAAACATGGAATTTTGAAAAATGGAGATATAAGAAGGTTAACACCAAAGGAATGCTTTAGGTTGCAAGGATTTCCGGATAAATATTACGAAAGAGCAGCAAGTGTATGCTCAGATAGTCAACTGTACAAGCAAGCAGGAAATGCTGTTACTGCAAATGTTGTATATGAAATAGCAAAAAGAATGGGCTAAAAGTTGCAAAATGTCTTTTAGTATGAATATTTTTGAAGTGTTTTGTAACTCTCAAAAATGAAAATAAGGGGTGGGATAAATGTATGAATATATATTAAGATGGCAAATAGGATTATCGTTAGAAAATAGAAAAATACATTATACATATGGAAGTAAAGAAGCTTTAAGAAAGAAAGCAAAGGCATTGGCTAAAGATGAAAATATAGTACTAATAACTATAGATAAGGTAGATGAAGTTATAAAAAATACTATAAGCGAGAAGATTATAGAACGCTTTAAAAATTTATAAGGGGTGAAATTATGATAATGCACAAATTTATAATACATGTTTTAGATAAGAATAGTGATACACCAATATTGAATGATTTTGAAGGTAGGGTTAATCAAGATATGGTCCTATTTTTTCAAAAGAAAATAAGCAAAGTATCAAGAGATAATGATATCAGAACAGCAGTATTTAATGACTATAGTAACAATCTAATTAAGAAGTGTTGTGAACAAATTATTTATGATGAAAGTTCATTTTTAAATAACTCTAAAGAGATTGCAGCTTATTTATTTGATGTTATGAAGCTTAATGCTACATTAGAATCTTGCGACTTATCAATTTGCTTATACTCTCAAAAAGATGAAAAGAAAGTTGCTATATTAAAGCTTGATTACAATAATTCGTATACTCATTCAATTGAGTTTAAAGATGATAAATTTAATATACAGATGTCTAAAAATGAAATTAATATACAAGAGACTAAAGCAATTAAAATTGGTGCATTGATTGGATTAAGTGGAATTAATGACGAATATCATCTAAAAGTATTGGATAAAGATGCAGAGAAGGAAGAAGCTAATTCTAAGTTTGTTACAGAGTTTCTAAATGCTACTAAAGTGAAAGATGATAAGTATAAGACTAAGATGTTTAAAGCTTTTGTGGACTCTTATATAGCACATTTATATAGTGATATGAAGCAGGGCGAAGATGTAAGAGGAATGTTACTTTATATGTTAAGAGAAAAACAAAAACTTGATATAAATGAGTTTGCTGATAAGGCGATAAAGGATGATTTAAAAGATAGTTTTAAGGACCATATAGAAGAAAAAGGGATTGAAAGTTTTAATATTGATAAAAAATGGGTTGAAAAGAATTTAAAAAATAGACATATAAAAACGGATACAGGTTTTGAGATAAAAGGTAAAATGGAGGATTTTGAGGATTTTATGAAATATGGTATTAGACATAATGGAAATGGAACTGTAGATATAGTTATTAAAAATGTTAATTTATATAATGAGAAGTAGGTGCTCATATGAAATATGTAGCTAGTTTTAGTGGAGGAAAAGATTCAGCAGCAATGCTCCTTTTAATATTAGAAAAAAGGCTTCTGTTAGACGAGATTGTTTTTATAGATACAGGACTAGAATTTAAAGAAATTTATGATATAATAGATGATTTTGAGAAAAGAATAAACTTTAAAATAACAAGAATTAAAGCAGAAAAAACCTTTGAAGAATACTTTTATACTGTTAATAAACAAGGTAAGCGTAAAGGGCAAATATGGGGTTTTCCATACACCTTGGGAGCATGGTGTAATAGCAGATTAAAACTTGCTCCTGCTAATAAATATTTCAATTCGATTGGAGAACACAAGCGATATATCGGAATCGCTTTTGATGAACCTAGCAGATACAGAAGGCTAGAAAAAAACTGCATAGCACCGCTTTACGAAGCAAAAATGACTGAAAAAGATTGCTTGAAGTATTTAGAAAAAAAAGGATTTTACTATGATATACATCACAGATTCAAGAGAACTGGTTGCTATTTGTGTCCTAAGCAAAGTTTAGATAGCCTCAGAACTTTAAGGAAATACTATCCTGATTTGTGGGCGGGTATGCTTAAATTGGATAAAGATAGTCCAACGACTTTTAGAGCAGACGGAACTACAGTACATGACTTAGAAAAGCGATTTAGAAATGAAGATATAGAAAATGAAAGACAGATAAGTTTCTTTCAAACAGAGAAGGTGAGCATATGACTAATAAAGAAATGTGCAAGTCAAATAATCTTGATGAAAGAGAAGTGTGTAAGAGTTTTGGGAAAGAGATTTGTGCTAGTTGTATAAATGATAAAGGAGATTGTGAAAGTAAAGATTGTGATATAGCATATGAGAACTGGCTGGAGAAGGAGATTGTAAATTATGTTTAGCATCTATAAAGTGAAACTAAAGACTAAAAGAACATTGGAACAGGTAAGAAATCAAAGTGCAGACTTTGAGTATTCAGAAGAAGGATTAAAAAATACACTTAGATATTACAACTTGATTGATGGTTTAGAAGTAATTGTAGTTAAGTTTAAAGATGAATATTCCCTAGCTGGTTGTGATGAAAAAGATGTAGAAAAAATAAGAGATGCATATTATATTTTAGAACAAGATGAATATTTTGGGTGTTATATAAATGAATATGAACGATTTAAAAAAGATTGGGAAAATGGTGAATGTGGTGGGGAAATTGGTATGATGTTTTCAGATGATGAAGTTGAGATAATTGAGAAATTAAGGGAGGGTTAAATATGAATTTTAAATTAATTAGTGATATACCAGATTGGACAATAGAGGAACAGTTAGCGAAGATTGATGAAGAAGTTACAGAACTTAAAGAAGCAATCTTGGAAGGTGACAAAGAGCATATCATGGAGGAAATCTTAGATGTTTGCCAGTCTGCATTAACAGCAACTCAAGTATTAAAAATAGATGATAAATTATATGAAGGAATAAATAAACACAATAGAAAACTTGGATACAGAGGATTGTCACTTCACAATATAAAATTACCATACAGAATAGGAGGTAGAATATATATAATAACTGAAGAAAATATCTTTTATGAAGCTATTCTTCTAGGTGTAGAGATTGATAAACATGATTTGTCTTTAAAAAACTATATAGTCTTAGCACAAACATATGATAGAGAGTTTGTAGGGTGTTTTAAGGAAATTTACACTAGCGAAGAATTAGAAGCAGTTTATGAAGGCAGATAAATAAATAGTCAAGGTAAGTTTATGAATGAAACTAGAATGTTATAGACTTACTTTGACTTATAAAAAGGAGTGGTCAATATGGTTATTACAGAATTTAAAGTGACTTGGCAGACGACTAGAGAATGGGAAAAAGGGAACATATACAGCTCTATATTTACTGATTTAGAAGAAGCAAGAGCTTTTAAAAAAGATGAGGAAAATATGAAAGAAAATTATAATGTGAAGCTTTTAAGTAGAGCTATAGTCGAAATTGAAATAGATTAGGCAGGTGTTTTTAATGAATACTTTGATATATAAATATATAGTTAATGAACATAGAGATGAAGCAGATGAGTTAGATAGAGACTATGGAGAATTTAAAATATTTAATGGAGGTAAATGTTTTAGTGGATGTGGTAGGAATTTCTATACATTAGCTAAGTTTAAAAAAATGATAGTTACTTGTCCCCATTGTGGAAAAAAATATCAAATAAAACTTTTTAAAAATGGAAAAGTGAATATGAGAGTAGTTGAGTAAAACAAGGGAAGTGATTATATGAAAAGAAGAAGATGTAATTGGTGTGGCAAGTTGTTTTATCTTGAGGAAAAATCTAAGGAGGCTTATTGTTGTAAGGAATGTAGGAAGAAAGCTAAGAAGGTGAAAAAATGAATAAGGTTTTGAATTGGCCAGGTGCTAAATGGAGCATGTCAAAAAACATAGTAGGTATACTTCCAAAACATAATATATATTTAGAACCATATTTTGGGAGTGGAGCAGTATTTTTTAATAAGAAAGCATGTAACACAGAGATATTGAATGATGCAGATAAACAAATTGTAAATTTATTTAAATGTATAAGAGATAATCCAAATGAATTAATGAATGCTATATATTTTACTCCATATGCTAGAGATGAATATATGAATTGTAATATCCTTGAAACTGATAATGATATAGAAAAAGCTAGAAAATTTATAATAAGAACGAATATGGCAAGAGGAGGAATACAAAATTATAAAACAGGTTGGAAACACACAGGTCCTAAAGAAAGTAAAAAATGCTTTCAAAAAGTTGTGGGAAAATGGAATAAGTTACCTAAAATTATTTTAGATACAGCTATAAGGTTAAAAGATGCAGAAATAGAAAATAGAGATGCAGTAGAGTTAATAAAAAAATACAACAAAACTGATTGTTTAGTATATGCAGACCCTCCTTATTTGCTAAAAACAAGAAGTCAGAAAATGTACAATATCGAGATGGAAACAGAAGAAGAACATGAAGAGTTACTAAAAGCACTTTTAAATCACGCTGGTCCTGTTGCAATAAGTGGATATGAATCTGATTTATATAATTGTATGCTTAAGAATTGGAACAAATCAGAATTTAAATCACATGCAGAACAAGGCAAATTAAGAAAAGAAATGTTGTGGACCAACTTTGAAACTACTAAACAACTTAGTTTGTTTAAATAATATTAAATAATAGGAGAATGTAATGAAAATTAATTTTACAATAGATGGAGAACCAAAAGCAAAGGCACGTCCTAGAATGAGTACAGCAAATGGTAAGGCTTATACACCTGACCAAACTGTACTCTATGAAAATTGGATTAGACTTATGTACAATTCTACAGTAAAGCATTTCTTTGAGGGTAATGTGAAAATGACAGTTATTTGTTACTTTGACATTACTAAAAAAGATAGAGAAGCACTACAGAAAAATAAAGTAAATACTAAAGCATATAAGGATGCTATAGACAAGGTAGAAGGGTTAATAAGACCAAACAAGAAACCCGACTTAGACAATATAATCAAGTCTGTAGCTGACAGTTTAAATGGTATAGCTTATAAAGATGATTCTCAAATAGTAGAAGTAGTGAGTAAGAAATATTATAGTGACAGACCAAGAGTTGAGGTTGAACTGGAAGATGTTAGTTGAGGAGAATATTAAGGTTAATAATATGAAAAAATTTATTTATATAAATGGGCATAGAGTATATATAAGAAATTTATTTAAAATATCAGCTATATACAAAGAAAATCATTATATTAGAGAGTTTAAAAGTGAATGTTTATCTAATAATACTTTAAATGCAGTAATAGAATCTTCTGTAAGAATAGGATTTGGTAGTAAGTAAAAAGAAAAAAAGGAGCATTACTTCACGCTCCTACTTGTCAAAAATATAAAACTTTTATATACAAATATTATTATAACATAAATAATTGATAGGAGTGTGTGAGTATGTCTAAAACTAAAAAAGAGTTTTTTAATGCAACTAAGAAACAACTTTCTAATTATAAGCAATTAAGTACAAATATAATAAAACTAAAAAATGAAATACAAATGCTAAAAGATAATTCAGTTGGTGATTTAATGAAAGGTATAAGTTATGATAGTGTCAAAACAGGTAAAACAAACAAAACTAGTAACGTGATTGAGGATGCTGTTGTTAATATATCTGACTTAATAACAGAAAAAGAAATAGAGCTATATGAAGCAGAAATAATTAAATCTACAATAGATTTAGCTATAAGGAATTTAAAACCTATACACAGACAAATTATTGAACTTAAATATATAGATGGTCTAATGTGGCAAGAAATGGTTGATATAGTACATTTAGAAGAAAGACAATTAAGTGTAAGAGCTAGTCAAGCTATTAGCTCAATATCAATAGCACTGTTTGGGAAGAAAGCATTAATAGAGCAAGAACCACTTTTTGAATTGTTAGATTACAAACTAAATTAAAAAGTAAGAATAATTTTGAGTGCTGAAAATGTGCAGGTTTTTTTGTTTTAGACATGAGATAATAGTATTGTGGAAATAAAGATTTCCCTCTCAAAACTTAATATTTGACTAGGGTTAAGGGATTGCCCTAGTCACTATGAACAGACTAGGCAGGGCATGAGGATGCTGTTAGTTCAATTCTAACTATGTTCAATCTTTAGTTTTTCTATTTCAATTAATCTACGGATACACTAAAAAATAGTATATGAATTGAGATTAAAATCTCATACAATTTTGTATCTTAATTCAAAGTCTAAAAACCGAGTGGGGCTTGGTAACCTCACTCACCATGCAAGTACTGGTTTAATCTAGGTTCGATTCCTGGAACTTGCTCCCTTTAATAATATGTATCCCCCATTAAAAAGGCTTAGATTAACTTCTAGGTCTTTTTTAATACAAAAATTTATTAAAAATGCACGGCATGCACTATTCAGATATGCATGTCATGCATGTCTAAAGTCGAATATTTAATATTTTCGATGGCTCAAATTGAGGGGTCGAAAATAAAAACAGGAGGTAGTAGTATGTTGAAAATTTTACAAGAGAAAAATGTAAAAGTAATGTGGTCCAAAAATGGAGAAGAAGTTTGGTTTAATGCAAATGACGTAGGAGAGGAACTAGGCATAGTAAATATTCGTGATACATTAAGAAATATAGATAGAGAATATAAAAAGAAATTTAATGAGTCTACTGTCGGAGATTCCTACACTAGAAACTTTAAAGATAAATTGCCTAACTTCGGTACTACTTTTGTTACAGAAGAAGCTGTGTACAATATGTCATTTAGAAGTAATAAACCAGAAGCAAAGTTATTTACAAAATGGGTTACAAAAACACTTAAACAAATTAGAATACATGGTTATTATATTGCTACAGAAAAAGACCAGGAATGGCTGGATATAAGGACAGAAGGCAAAAAAGTAAGAAAAGATTTTACAGATGAAATACAAGAGTTTGTATATTATGCTACTAGTCAAGGTAGCAATAAACCTCAGATGTATTATAAACATTTTACTGAACTTGTAAGAAAAAAATTAGGTATTCCAAAAGGTGTGAAAAGAGATGAGTTAAATCAAAGCGAACTATTTGATATACAAGCACTTGAAAGAATTATATCTATGAAATTACCTAAGTTAATAGATAAAGATATGAATTATAAAGAGGTATATAAAAAGATTAAGGAATTAATAGAAATGATTTAAATGACTGTCTTGATGGAGAGTATTTTTTTATACAATAAATTAAATAAGAGTATTATTTAGGATTATTTTGTAGTTGTCGAATACTTTTTGAAGGATATTGACCTTTGAAGTTGAATTTTATACTTTGGAGGGGATTAATATGGAAGCAGAAATGTATGTGCAGGCAGCTATGATGGCAAGAAAAGTTGTAAAAGTAACTGGTGCAGATAAAATGATAGAAGATTTAGTTAAAAAATTTTTAAGTAATAAAGTAGAAGAAGCACTTGGAAAACAAAGGAGTAAAAAAGAATTAAAATTAATAGAAAATAAATTTAATGAATATATGGAAAGAAGTTATAAAAATTATATATACATGAATACTATAGTATTTAGAAATCAACAAAAAACAATTGATGATTTATATATACCATTAACAGTTTCAAAGCGTAATGTTTTTGATGCTTCTTGCGAAGAAGATGTAAATGATATTTTAATTAATAGTTATAAAGATGACTTTTTACCAAATTACAAAAAGGTTTTGCTGATAGACCAAGCGGGTATGGGAAAATCGACTATAGCTAAATATTTATATTTAAGCTCAATAAATGAATCTAAAGGAATACCTATATTAATAGAATTAAGAAGATTATCACAAGAAAAAGATATAATAGATTTTATAATGAATGAAATTAATGGAATAAGTGAACACTTCGATAAAGAAGGAGTTTTAAAATTAATTGAAAGAGGTGATTTTATATTTTTCTTTGATGGTTATGATGAAATAAAAAAAGAATATAAAACGCAAGTTACTGAAAAACTCCAAAATTTTGTTGACAAAGCTGGAAATAATAATTTTTTAATGACATCAAGAGAAGAGGATGAACTTCTATCTTTTGGTAATTTTCAAAGTTTTTATATATATCCACTAAAAAAAGAAGAGGCATATAATTTAATTAAAAAGTATAGTGATGATAAGGAGGAAATTTCAAAGTTATTAATTAAGAAAATTGAAGAAGATAAAAATTTTGAAATAATTAAAGAGTTTTTAGAAAATCCTTTAATGGTTTCTTTGTTATGTGAATCTTTCAAATACAAACAATCAATTCCTCATAAAAAAGATGCTTTTTATAGACAAGTTTATGATGCACTATTTGAAACACATGATTACTCAAAAAGAGCTGGATACTATAGAGAAAAGAAAAGTGGTTTAAATCTAGAAGAATTCCATAAAATATTAAGAACAATTGGATTTATAACATTAACTAAAGGTGTTAGTTATTCTAAAGAAGAGCTTATTAATATAGTGCATAACTCAAAAATAAAAAATAGAGGAATTGAATTTAATGAAAATGATTTAGTTTATGATTTAATTCATAATGTTCCTATTTTTATTAAAGATGGCATTGAATATAGATGGTCTCACAAGTCTTTTCAAGAGTATTTTGCAGCAAGCTATGTTTGTTATGATTCAGATGAAAAAACTACATTATTAAGGAAAATGTTTGAAGGTAACAAAATGAATAGGTATTATAATGTGCTAGATTTTTGTTATGATATAGATTATAAAAGTTTTATGCGAAGTATAATACTTCCAACAATAGAAGATTTAGAAAAATTCTTTTGCAAGGAATATGATGATGATGTATATAAGAACTTTGATGAAGATGAATTATTATTAAGAAAAACTATGTTATTTAACCATAAAAAAGTGTATATGTATATATTAAGTGAAAGCGAAAAAAATTATTTTAGCAATAATGGAGTATCAAGATTAGAAAGAAACAAATATATTAAAGATAAATTTCCTATAGAAAAAGAGGGTATTTCCAATGGATTAATTGTTGATGGACTATTTGCAGTACATGGTTTTAAAAAAGAGAATATAATGAATTTATTGAAGTTATTGAAAAGAAAGGAGTCTAATCTGGTCTGTCATGTAATACATAGTTTTTTTCCGAATAGCAGACTAATAGATACTTTTAATTGTGGACTACATACTTTTGAAGATAATGTTGATAATGAACTAAATAAAAAAGAAAATTTTAAACTTGCAAATGACATTTTAGGTAAATATTTAGAACTTTCAGCTACAGAATCCAGAAATGTGGTTTTTAATTATAATGAATGTATTAGTATAAAAAGAGAGATAGAAAAAGAAATGGAAGAAGAAAAAAGTGATATAGATTTTCTATAAGAACTCTAACCAGAGTTCTTTTTTTTACTCCCAAAACGACAAACAAACGAGGTGGTGATGTGCAAGATGTCAAAGAAAAGGTAAAACAAGATTACATAAAAGGTATGAAACAAAAGGAAATATCAGCAAAGTATGACATTAGTTTAAACACTTTAAAGTCATGGATAAAAAGATACAATTGGGCTAGTGAGAAAAAGAAGGGTGCACCTAAAAATAAAAGAGGTGCACCCATAGGTAATAAAAATGCCACTGGTCCTCCTGGAAATAAAAATGCTGAAAAGTTTGGTTTCTTCTCAAAATATCTACCTGAAGAAACTAGGGAATTAATACAAGAAATATCTATAAAAGATAAATTTGATATTCTTTGGGAACAGATAACAATTCAATATGCAGCAATAATAAGAGCACAAAAGATAATGTATGTTAAAGACAAGGAAGAAATGATTAAGGAGTTAAAGAAACATGAAAGCACAGAAAATGGTGAGAAGATAGAGTATGAATTTCAATTTGCATGGGATAGGCAAGCATCTTTTCTTAATGCACAGAGTAGGGCTATGAGTGAGTTAAGGAGTTTAATTAAACAATATGATGAAATGATTCATAAGGATTGGAATTTAGCTACAGAGGAGCAAAGAGCAAGAGTAGAAGTATTAAAATCAAAGATAAATAATCAAGAAAGTAAAGAAGATAAACTTGATAGATATTTTGATAAACTCGAAAGTGTGATAAAAAATGATTGATGAATTATATCATAGTAAACAACTTGAAGTTCTTAACTTTGCTTTGAATAATGACTACTTCATGCTAATTAATTATGGTGCTAAAAGAACAGGAAAAACAATAATTGACAATGATTTATTCTTACTTGAACTTAGAAGGGTTAGAAAGATAGCTAATGAGCTAGGTATTAAGCTTCCTCAATACATCTTAGCAGGAGCAGATTTAGGAGCTTTACAAAGAAATGTACTAAGTGAGCTTACAAATAAGTATGACATTGAGTTTAAGTTTGACAAACATAATAGATTTGTATTGTTTGGAGTTCAAGTATGTTGCTTTGGACACTCAAAAACAAATGATTTAGGCAGAATAAGAGGTATGACTTCGTTTGGGGCATACATAAATGAAGGTACAGTTGCAAATGAAGAAGTATTTAATGAAATCAAATCAAGATGTAGTGGAGAAGGTGCTAGAATACTTGTAGATACTAACCCAGACCAACCAGAGCATTGGTTAAAAACTAACTTTGTAGATAAAACAGATGGCAAGGTTATTCAATCTTTTCATTACAAATTAGATGATAATATATTTTTAAGTGAAAGATACAGAGCAAATATTAAGAAGTCTACTCCTAGTGGCGTTTTTTATGACAGAGATATAAATGGTTTATGGGTGTCAGCAGATGGATTAGTTTATCAAGATTTTAATAAGGATATTCATTATATTTCTAAGGATAAATTAAATGATATTAATTTTGTAAGATACTTTGCAGGCGTTGATTGGGGATATGAACATTTTGGAGCTATTGTTGTAATTGGAGAAGATGATAAAGGTAACTTATATTTATTAGAAGAACATTCAGCTCAACATAAGGAAATAGATTACTGGATAGATAAGGCTAAAAGTATAAAAGAAAAGTATGGAAATATAAAGTTTTATTGTGATAGTGCTAGACCCGAACATTTGGCAGCATTTAAAAGAAATGGTATAAAAGCTTTTAATGCTAATAAAGCTGTATTGTCTGGCGTTGAAGCTGTAGCTAAAAGAATTAAAACTAATACTTTATTTGTAGTTCATGAGAATGTTAATTTATTCAGGAAAGAAATTTTTATGTATGCTTGGAATAAAAATACAGGTGAGCCAATTAAAAAGTGGGATGATGCATTAGACGCACTTAGATATGCCATCTATACAGATTCCTTAGGAACAGGAATTAAAGTACTTACACCAAATGGAAGAAGGTGATAAATTGGAATTAGATGTAATAAAAAAGTTAATTGAACAAACTAATAGTAAACATAGTAACTTTGTTAAAAAAGCTGATGAAGCTGAAAAATACTATAAAAATGAAAATGACATTATAAGGGATAGAAGCCCTAATAATATTGGAAAAGTAAATACAACTAATAATCCACTAAGAAATGCAGATAATAGAATACCATTTAATTGGTTTGGTTTTTTAGTTAACCAAAAAATATCATATCTGTTTACTTATCCACCTACATTTGATGTTGGAGATGATAGAGTAAATTCAAAGATAACTGATATTTTAGGCGATAGATACCCAAAAGAAGCTAAAACACTTGGCAAAAATGCTAGTATATATTCTAAAGCATGGTTACATATTTGGGTGGATGATAATAATAACTTTCAATATGCTAATATAGACCCTCGCCAAATAAGAGCAGTATATTCATCAGATTTAAACAGAAAGCTTCTTGCAGTACTTAGAGAATATAAAAAGACTGATGATAAAGGAAAAGAATATGTAATTTATGAGTATTGGACAGATGAATGTTGTTATACTTATCAAAATAAAGATGGAAATAGTAATATCAATGGATTGGAGATACTTAATAAATTTATAGAGAAAAATTTAGATAATAAACTTGAAACTCAAACTAATGTATATAGACACAATTTTGGGGAAGTTCCATTTATCGAATTTCTAAACAATGATTTAGAGGTAAGAGATTTAGATAATGTTAAACACCTCATTGATGTATATGACAAAGTTTATAGCGGTTTTGTGAATGATATTGAAGATATACAAGAAGTTATTTTTGTTCTTACAAACTATGGAGGTGCAGACTTAACAGAGTTCTTAAAAGGACTTAAAGAATATAAAACTATTGATTTACAAAGTAGTGGTGCAGATGATAAGAGTGGGTTAAGTACAATTACAATAAATATTCCAATTGAAGCTCGAGATTCACTTCTTAAAACAACTGAAAAGCAAATATATGTACAAGGTCAAGGAGTTGACCCTAAACCCGAAAATTTTGCCAATACAAGTGGTGTAGCACTCAAATTCTTGTACACTTTGTTAGAATTAAAAGCAGGACTTATGGAAACAGAGTTTAGATTAGGGTTTGCTAAACTAGTAAGAATGATATGCAGACATTTAGGATATTCGCCTAAAAGAGTTTTACAAACTTGGACTAGGAATATGATTCAAAATGATTTAGAACTAGCTGAGATATGCTCTAAGAGTGTTGGAATAATATCAGAAAAGACTAATTTAAAAAATCATCCGCTTGTAGATAATGCAGAGGAAGAAGAAAAACAGATTAAAAAAGAAAAGGAAGATAGCAATCAAGAATACAATAATGTAATTCCTAACAATCAAGATGGTGTTATAGATGAAACATAAAGATTATTGGAAGAAGAGATTTGAACAATTAGAAGAAGCACAAAATAATAAGAGCATAAAATATTATCTTGAATTAGAAAAACAATATAAACTAGCTATGAATAGTATAGAAAAAGATATATTAGCATGGTACAACAGATTTGCTAAAAACGAAGGAATATCTTTATTAGAAGCTAAGAAACCATTAAATAAAAGGGAGCTAGAAGAGTTTAAGTGGAGTGTAGAAGAATATATTAAATATGGTAAAGAAAATGCTATAAATCAAAAGTGGATGAAAGAGTTAGAAAATGCTAGTGCAAGAGTTCATATAACAAGACTTGAAGCTTTAAAGTTACAAATACAGCAACAAGTAGAAGTTTTATATGGAAATGAACTTGATGGTATTGATAAACTAATGAGAGATATTTATACAAGTGGATATTATCATACAGCTTTTAATGTTCAACAAGGAGTAAACGTTGGTTGGAGTTTAATGAGTCTTGATACTAATAGAATAAATAAAATTATCTCTAAACCATGGGCAACAGATGGATTAAACTTTAGTGAAAGAATTTGGGGTAAGCATAGACATGCTTTAGTAAATGAACTACATACTAAGCTAACTCAATCAATTATTAGAGGCGAAAATCCAAAGAATCTAGTAAATGACTTTGCTAAAAGATTTAATGTATCTAAATCACAAACTAAGAATTTGATAATGACTGAATCAGCTTTCTTTGCATCAGCAAGCAGAAAAGATTGTTTTAGTGATTTAGATGTAGAGAAATATGAGATTATTGCTACATTAGATTTAAGAACTTCAAATATATGCAGAGAGTTAGATGGAAAAATATTTGATATGAAAGATTATCAAGTTGGAATAACAGCTCCACCATTTCATTGTCGTTGTAGGACAACAACAGCTCCTTGGTTCGAGGATGAAGAAGGCTATAGAGCAGCAAGAGATGAAAATGGGAAAACATATTATGTGCCATCTGGTATGAAATATAAAGAATGGTATGAAAAGACATTTATAACTGATAAAAAAGATGATATACTAAGTAATAAGAGTTGGTTAAAAGCAGATTTCCCAACTGAAAAGAAATTTAAAAAGCATGTAGAAAAACACTTAAATGAATATGGAAATATAACTGCTGAAGAATATTTATCTACTGCAAGAAATTTGTTATCAGAGCAATTAAGTAATGATGTAGAAGGATTTTTAAGTAAAGATAACTTTTTATTTAAATATAGAAAGAGTACTAATGATTTTGCTGTTGGAAGAGCTGATGGTAAAATATCAACCTTATTTAAACCAAAAGAAGGTTATAATTACTGGCTAGAACAAATAAAAGAATATAAGGAGGTTTAGACATGAATTGTCCAGTATGTGGTAAAGATGTAGATGTATTTGATATTTGTGATAATTGTAATTGGCAAAACAGTGGACCAAAAGAAACTAATTACAAAGGACCAAATAAAATGTCATTAAAAGAAGCTAAAGAGGCTTATGAAAAAGGTAAAAAAGTAATATAAAAGCACTTGCTAAATAATAAATTAGTAGGTGCTTTTATTATGTAAAAATTTAAACAAGGTAGGTGATTTTAATGTGTATATTAACTCAAGTTATAGTTGTAGTTTGTGTAGTACAAATCGTTATTAATTGTATTGCTAATGTTAATGTAGGTATTCTTTGTAATAAATTTAAAAAAGAAAATAAAGCTAATATAGATAAAGTTTCTGATGAAATTTTAAAGAGAGTAATGGAAGAATTAAATAAATCATTAGATGAAAGTCTTTAGGAGACTTTTTTATTTTGTAAGAAATGAAAGGAGAATTAAATAAAATGAAAAAAGGTGAATTAATTGTATTAGGGCTTAGTGAAGAAGATGCAAAGAAAGTAGAAGCTGAATCATTAAAAGAATTAGAAAATTATATTAATAAAATTGAGTATGAAAAGGTAAAAGAGGAACTAAAAGCCTCTAAAGAAGCAATTGAAGGTTTTAAGGGTGGAATGACAAAAGAGCAGATTGAAGAGCTTAAAAAAGGCTATGAGACTAAATTAACTGCAAAAGATGAAGAATATCAAAAGAAATTAAAGGAAAAAGAACAAAAAGAGTTTGATATGGCGTTAGAAAATGAACTTATTAAACTTAATGTTCATAGCACTAAAGCAGCAAAAGCAGAACTTGATTTAGAAAAAATAAAATATGAAAATGGTACTTTTACAGGACTAAAGGAACAGACTGATACTTGGTTAACTCAAAAATCTTTCTTAATAAAAACAGGAGAGACTAAGATAAATTACAGCCCCGATAATGGCAATAAAAATACATTAAGTAGAGCTGAAAATATTGCTAAAGAAAAGAATGAGGAAGGTTCTAAAAATCCATATGCTGACGCATGGAGTATAAAATAAAAAGGAGGATAAAGTATGTATTTTAAAGAGGTAAATTTTAATAACACACCAGAGTTTTTAGCTTCTCAACACTATATTAACTTTTCAAAAACAGCATTAGATACAGATGTAGTGGCTGATGAAAATGGAAAGAAATATGTGTTAGCAGGTAGTTTATTAGGTGAGAGTGGCAAAGTGGTAAAGATAACTAGAGGAGGTTCTTCGGGTAGTTATACATACACATTATCAGAAGACCCTGTAGGAATAGTTTTTTCAACTGTAGATGTTACTTATGGACCACAACCAGTTGCATCAATGGTGGAAGGCTATGTAATAATTGAAAGATTGCAAGGTGAGTATGTAAAAGAAGCTATAGAAACTATAAAGACAAAATTACCAAATATTAAATTTATGTAGGAGGATGAAATATGGCAAGAGTAGAAGAATTATTGTCAGTTCAAGAGCTGATAAACTATACAAAGACTAGAAAATTAAAAGAAACAATGGGAGATTTATTATTTCCAACTCAAAAGATAGAAGGACTTGAAATAAAGATGATAAAAGGTGCATCTAATCTTCCAGTATCAGCAAGTGTTCATGCTTTTGATACAGAATCAGAGATTGCATCAAGAGAAGGTGCTAATTTAAGTATTGCTGAACTTGCACTTGTGAAAAGAAAAATTAAACTAGATGAAAAAGATATAATTGTACTTGAAGAGCCAAGAAACTCACAAGAAGAAACTCAAATGATAAATCAAATATTTAATGATGTTGATAACCTTGTATCAAGTGTAAATACTAGAATAGAAGCAATGAGAATGGAAGTTTTATCAACTGGAGAACTTAATATAAATGAAAATGGAGTTAAAGCTTCTTTAAAATATGGAACTCCAACAAATCATAAAGAAACAAAAACTTGGTCTAGTGGAACACCAGATATATTAGGAGATATTTATAATATGACTGATAAAATAGTTGTTGATACTGGATTTACTCCAACAAGGTCATTAACTTCTAAAACTATTTTAAATATAATCTTAAGAGATGAAAAACTAAGAAAAGCTATATTTGGTGTAAATAGTGATAAACTACTTACTTTAAATGAATTAAATACATTTTTAGTTTCTCAATCTCTTCCTCCTATTTTTACTTATGATGAAAGATACAGAGTACAAGGCAAGGATGGTAAGTACACAACAAAGAGATTCTTAGATGAAAATAAGTTTATTCTTATGCCTGACGGCAAGATGGGAGATACTTTCTTTGGGCTAACAGCAGAGGAATTAGAACTTAGAAAAAACCCAGCAATAGATATTAGTTCAGTTGGAAATATAATTGTAGAACAATACTCTACTGCTGACCCAGTTGCTAAGTGGATAAAAGCAGTTGCAACAGCATTACCTAGTTTTCCTTATGCTGACCAAGTGTTTATGGGTACAATAAATTAGAGGTGTTGATATGGAAGTTAAAAGACTAAAAAAGCTTTTAGGGTTTAGTAGAGAAGATGATTCAAAAGATACAATACTAGAGTTTATACTAGAAGATGTAGAAGAAATGGTCAAAAACTATTGTAATGTACCTACTATACCAGAACAATTAAATAGTACTATTTTAAGAATGGCTATAGATATGTATAAAAATGAGAGTCTAGGAAGCGAAGATATTGCACTAGGCTCTATTTCTTCTATAAGCGAGGGCGATACATCAGTCTCCTATAGAAGTTCAGCTAGTGAATTTAAAGAATCTTTACTTAAAGATTATAAAGCACAGCTAAATAGATACAGAAAAATTAGGTGGAAATAATGATAGATAAAACTAGAAAAGCAATAGAAATGTTATACAGAGATAAATGCACTATAGTTGAGTATCAGCCAGTTAAAGACCCTGTGACAAAACGAACTAACAATAAAGAAGTGATTGTATTGGAAAATCAACCTTGTAAGATTTCATATAAAACTATTACATCAACTACAGATGAGAAAGTAGCTAAGCTTGTACAAACTATTAAACTCTTTATATCTCCAGATATAGAAATTAAAGCAGGTTCAAAACTTATTATAAATAATAAAGAATATGTAAGGAGTGGAGAATCAGCTATGTACCCAAATCATCAAGAAATAATACTTGAGTTATTTAAGGATAAAGCTTAATGGCTAGATGGGGCAGTGTTGATTTTAGAGAGTTTAAAAGAGTTTGTAAAAAGATGGAAAAACTTACAAAGATTGATTTAGATAAGTTTTGCAAGGATGCAGCAAGAGAATTAGCAGCACGATTACTTGGGAAAGTAATTAGAAGAACACCAGTTGATACAGGATTCTTAAGACAAGGTTGGAGTGGAGTAGCTTACGCTAGGTCGCTTCCTGTTTACAAACAAGGTAATAATTATATTATAGAGGTGATTAACCCAACAGAATATGCCAGTTATGTTGAATATGGCCATAGAACTAAAGGCGGTAAAGGATGGGTTAAAGGACAACATTTCTTAACTATTTCAGAAATGGAGTTACAAGGTCAAGTTGATAAGATAATAGAGAAAAAACTATTAATATTGCTTAAAGGAGTGTTTGATGCTTAATAATATTATAGATGGAATATCAGTAAAGTTAGATAAATCGTTTGGAGAAAAATATACAATTTATAGCGAAGATGTGGAGCAAGGTATTAATGAACCTTGTTTTTTTATTGTTCCTTTAAATCCAAGCAAGACACCATATCCAAGCGGGAGAGAATTAAAGAAAAATTCTTTTGATGTACATTATTTCCCTCATTCAGAAGATAAGAATTTTGAAATAAATGAGATAGCTGAGATGCTACTGGAGGAATTAGAGTATATAGAAATTGATGGAGATTTAGTCAGAGGTACAAATATGAATTTTGAAATTATAGACAATGTTCTTCACTTCTTTGTTGATTATAACTACTTTACTATAAAAAGTAATGACACAGATAAGATGGATACAGTAGAGTTATTCGGTGGTTTGAAGAGAGGTGATAATTTTGAATAAAACATTAAGCAAAGAAGATAACTACAAGTTTACTAAGGAGCAGATAGTTAACTCTAAGAAGTATGTAAATAGAAAAGATTTATTAAATGCAATTTTAAAAGAAAATGATTTATATTCCTTCTCAGAGGTAGAGGATAGAATAAATAAATTTATGAAAGGAGTGAGTTAGATGGCTTTAGGTGGAGGAACATTTGTAACACAAAATAAGGTCCTACCTGGTGCATATATAAATTTTGTAAGTGCTACAAGGGCAACCAGTTCATTATCGGATAGAGGTATTGTTGCAATACCTTTAGAGTTAGATTGGGGCATAGATGAAGACGTATTTCAAGTAACCAGTGATGATTTTGAGAAGTATTCAGTGAAGTATTTTGGATATGATTATACTCATGAGAAGCTGAAAGGTTTGAGAGATTTATTCAAAAATATAAGGTTGGGATATTTTTATAAATTAAATAAAGGCGTTAAAGCCAGTTGTACTATAGCCACAGCAAAATATAGTGGTATCAGAGGAAATGACTTAAAAGTAACAGTTACAACAAATATAGATGATAATGCTAAGTTTGATGTTGTAACACTTTTAGATAATAAGAAGGTAGATACTCAAATAGCAAAGGTTATTACAGACTTACAAGACAATGACTATATCACTTGGAAGAAGGATGCAACACTAGAAGCAAGTGCAGGACTTGTATTTACTGGTGGAGCTAATGGCGAAGCTGTGACAGGAGCAGAGTACCAAGCTTTCTTAGACAAAATAGAAAGTTACTCATTTAATGCACTAGGGTGTTTGGCTACAACAACAGAGATTAAAAGTTTGTTTGTAGAATTTACAAAGAGAATGAGAGATAAGGTAGGAGCAAAGTTTCAAACTGTTTTATATAAAAAAAGTGATGCAGACTATGAAGGTGTAGTGTCTGTAGAAAATAAGATTAAAGATAAAGATTTAGTTGAATCTAGCTTGATTTATTGGGCTACTGGAGCTATAGCAGGATGCGATATAAATAAATCTAATACTAACAAGCGATATGATGGTGAATTTGATGTTGATGTTAATTATACACAAATACAACTTGAAGAAGCTTTAAAAACTGGTAAATTTATATTTCATAAAGTTGGTGATGAAGTTCATGTGTTAGAGGACATAAATACTTTTGTATCATTTACAGATGAGAAGAATGACGATTTTTCAAGCAATCAATCTATTAGAGTATTAGACCAAATTGCTAATGATATAGCAACTTTATTTAATACAAAGTACTTGGGTGAAGTACCAAATGATAAATCTGGTCGTATCTCGTTTTGGAATGATGTAGTTAAGCATCATGAACAACTGCAAAATATGAGAGCAATAGAAGATTTCAAAGCTGATGATGTTTCTGTAGAACCTGGAAGCGACAAGAAGACTGTTGTAGTAAGTGATGCTGTAAAAGTTATTAGTGCTATGAGTAAGCTTTATATGACTGTTTCAGTTAGTTAACAATAAGAAAGGAGAATAATTATAATGGCACAACAAATAAAAGCAAGAGATACAATAAGTGCATCTAAGGCAGAGTGTTTTGTAACTATAAAAGGTAAAAGATATAATTTTATGCAAGCTATTAACTTAGAAGCTAAAATGGAAAAGAATAAGAGTGAGATACCTATATTAGGTAGTACTACAAAAGGAAATAAATCAACAGGAAGTAAATATTCAGGAAATGCAACATTTTATTATAATACTTCTATATTTAGAGAATTGTTGTATGAGTATAAAGAAACTGGTGAAGATATTTACTTCGATATACAAATCACTAACGAAGACCCAACAAGTTCAGTAGGTCGTCAAACTATAATACTGGAAGATTGCAATATGGACTCAGGTATAATTGCTAAATTTGATGCTGATGGTGAGTATTTAGATGAAGATATGGACTTTACTTTTGAGAATTGGAAATTAGTAGAAAAGTTCGATATAGCAAATGGTATGGAATAAGACACACATTTATAAATTATAGATGTGTGTTTTTTATTTATACAAATAAGGAGATGGTTAAAATTAAAGATAAATATGAAATAAAAGATTCAATTTATTTTGATTATAGTAAGAAAAGACCTATAGAAGAATGTGTAGGGGAAATGTATAGAAAAGTAGGGTTATTTTTAGTAGATATTGCTGATAAACTGGCTCTTGATACAATTGAAGGTTCGTCATTAAAACCAATTACAATAAAAATTCAAATAGATGAAGATGGTATTGCAACAATAGAAAAAGAAACAAAATATTTGGTGATGGAGGTAGAATAAGAATATGGGAGATTTAAACGCTTTTTTAAGTCAAAATGCAATAAAAGTAGAGAATAGAAAGTATGTGGCAAGTGAAAGATTTATAGGTGAAGATGGGAAACCAATAGAATGGGAACTTAAAGCAATAGATTCAGATAGAGATAGACAATTAAGAAAAGATTCAGCTATAAGAGTACCTGTTCTAAATAAAAAAGGAAAATCAACAGGGCAATACACTAGTGAAACAGATTTTAATACCTATACTTTGAAACTGTGTGTAGAAACTATAGTATTTCCAGATTTGCATGATGCAGAACTTCAAAATAGTTATGGTGTAATGGGGGCAGAGGAGCTATTAACAACAATGTTAACTCCTGGTGAATATACAGACCTTTCAAGTGAAGTAGGAGAGGTAAATGGCTTTGATAGGACTTTTGAGGATAAAGTAGAAGAAGCAAAAAACTAATTGAAGGAGGCGATTATGAGGCTAGTGTAGCTCATTATTGCCTTCATAAATTCAAATGGAAACCACATGAATATACAGATTTACCAGACTTCGAGAGGGCATTTGTTGCTGCTTCTATAGATATTAAAGTAGAAGAAGAAATAAAAGAAGAAAAAAAGACTGCTAAAGAAGCTAGAAGAAGTAGAAGAAGATAAAATATAGGTAAAATATGTAAGAATTATATGTTATAATAATTGTAGCAAGAAGATGTAATCTACAATTTATAGAGTGGAGTTCATACTGGGATAAAACCTACTTCCTAATGAAAGGAGGTGGGAAGTATGGACAATTTTTTACTTAGTATATTAGCTAGCTTGATAGCTAGTTTAATTGGATATATCGTTTGTAGATGTATCAAAAACGTAAAAAGCCACTCTACTCGTGGCAAGAGTAAAAGTGGCTGGGAACTTGGTTTTAAAATAAAGTTCCGCAAATTTAAATAATTTATATTTTTTAAAATTATGAACTTCACTCTACCGCTAAATAGATTGTAGTTCTTCTTGTTTTTATTATACCACAAATTGGTACAGATATTCAAAAATAATATATTTATGATATAATAAAAATGTAGAGATTTTGCAGTGTTCGATTTTTGTAATAAAATATGGCTTAACAATTGGAATACAAGGCATTGAGAAGGTTTGATAAGTGTTATCAATTGCACTATTACCCGCTCACTGCAAATTTGAGAAAGTTATATGTGTGTAAGTCTTGGAAATACACAATTTATTTTGGGGTTTTATATTAACTATGTGGTATGTAAATGCCGGCAACCAAAATGCTAGAACTCATGGATTTTTCTCGTTTTATATTAACTATGTGGTATGTAAATTCATTTTGACTGTCAACGGTAGTTGGTCTAGTAGCTGGGTTTTATATTAACTATGTGGTATGTAAATCCCCCACCACTTCCACCACTTTGAGAAGTTCCAACTGGTTTTATATTAACTATGTGGTATGTAAATTCAAAGCCATGAGGTTTTTCACCTACACCGCTTTTTGTTTTATATTAACTATGTGGTATGTAAATACTACTGACATTAGTTAAGTAAATAGTAATCTTTTAAGTTTTATATTAACTATGTGGTATGTAAATCTGATTTAAAGAATACATTTAAACTTTCTGGCATATCGTTTTATATTAACTATGTGGTATGTAAATTTTCTTAGTGCTTCATCACTCTTTAATAAACATTTAGGTTTTATATTAACTATGTGGTATGTAAATATAGAGCTAGCAATAATGTTAATAAAGCTAAAAAGACGTTTTATATTAACTATGTGGTATGTAAATTAATGTCAACGAATTGGCCAGTATCTTTAGCAGTCATTGTTTTATATTAACTATGTGGTATGTAAATGAAGCATTATTTATTTTTTCTTCTATTATATCTATTTGTTTTATATTAACTATGTGGTATGTAAATTAGGGAATTAGGAAATGGCTATTCTCCCCCTATATCCGTTTTAGATTAACTATATGGAATGTAAATATTTGAACATTTGTTACAGCATTAGAGATATTAATTGCGTTTTAGATTAACTATATGGAATGTAAATCCAACTGAATAAACAATAATTTTATCAATTTCTTTAGTTTTAGATTAACTATATGGAATGTAAATCATCATAGTCACGTATATTTTCTTTAAAAGTCAAAGTGTTTTAGATTAACTATATGGAATGTAAATTTCGCAACTTATGATGGTGAAATGATTACATTAACAGGTTTTATATTAACTATGTGGTATGTAAATAAAGCAAAAGATAGGAATGATAATTTTAAAACTCCAAACTTTTATATTAACAATGTGGAGAAAAACTAAATAGAAGAAAGAAGCACTTACTTAAATGGTAGGTGTTTTTGTTTTGCTCAAAATTGGTCGGTTGAGTAAAATAATTAGAAAAAATTAGTAAAAACTCTTGAAAAGTGTCGCGATACAATGTATAATTATATTATCGCGATACAGAAAAGAGGTGAAAATTATTACTGATAGCAGTAGAGCAGATTACTTCAAGCAGAGACGACAGAATAAGAAAACTTTTAGTGTTCTACTAGATAGAGAGAAAGTAGAAAAAATTGAAGAACATTTAAAAAAGCAGAACAAGACTAAAACTATTTGGCTTGAAGAAAAGATTAATGAAGAGTTAGAAAAAGAGGAATAAAAAATAAGAGACGTTCTCCCCGACCAAAGATTGAACATCCCTTATTGACGTATATTATATACACTAACTATAGTATACGTCATTCCTTAAAAAAATTCAATTAAGGAGTGTAATAGTTATGAAAAATTTAATAGTAAAAGAGTTCAATGGAAGTCAAATTTATACTTTTATGTGGAAAGAAAAATCTTGTTGGATAGCTAATCAAATAGTTGGATTATTCGATTATGCTGATGTATCTAAAACAATACAGGATTGCATAAAAGCAGAAGACTTTGGGATTGAACAAGAGTATGATGTATTGAAAGGAAATGAATTTAATGATTTTGTAACTACTTTAAATGTAGTCGCAAATAATATAATTAGTAATAAAGCTAGAAGTATAACTATTTTTTATGAAGATGGTTTATATGGATTTTTACAATACACAGACAAACCTATTGGTGTACAGTTTAGGAAATGGCTTAGACGAGAAGTTTTACCAAGCATAAGACAAACTGGTGCATACATAACTAACAATGCTAATCCCGAAAAACTAAGAGAAAAAGCAAGTGAGATTGAGAAATTACAGTTAGCTTACAATAGTACATCTATGTTAAAAGAACTATTAGATGGTGCAGGCTTTGACAATAAATCCAAACTATTAACAGCTAAAACATTATATAAGAAAGCAGGAATTGATTTACCAATAGAGATAAACGAAGAAGAACATTATTTTGATACAAAGCAAATAGCATCTAAACTGAAAATATATTCTAAGAGTAATAAACCAGCTCAGATGGCTGTTTGTGAGATTATTAAAAAGATAAAATTAGAAGAAAATGAAGTAAAAGGAGTTTGGGAAACGAATGGTTCTTGGACTGGTACTGTAAATAAATATACAAAGAGTGTAATAGATAAGGTTAGAACTTGGATAGAGGAAAATAATAGACCTACTAAGATACAAGGTGAGAAGAAGAATTTTCATGTGGTTTATAAAATTGAGTAAATTCTATTGTATTAAATAATTTATTTTAGTTTAGTTTTGAGGGGGATTAATACAATGCGTGAAAGTTTACTTAATGAATATAATTTAAAAACTGATGAAGATGTAGAATATTTTGTGAAGTTTGCTAATGCATTATATGAACTAAAACAGAATAGTGAAGAAAAATTTCAAGAATATGCAGAGATATTAAGAGGTATTCTTAGAGAACAAGAAGAGAGAAAAAATAAGTAAAATAATATAGATAAAGCACTTGAATATTATGATGTTTCAAGTGCTTTGTTTGTTAAAAAGTGGTATAATGGAAGTAGGGATTTATATTAACTAAGTGGTATGTAAAGGCTGGAATTAATGCGACTACAGTAGAAGAAAAGAAAATTTTATATTAACTATGTGGTATGTAAAGGCATTTCGGCATATGACAACTGCTATGAATATAGTACATTTTATATTAACTATGTGGTATGTAAATGTTCATTTGTATTTCTTCCAATTTTCTGTTCTATCCTAGTTTTATATTAACTATGTGGTATGTAAATAATATAACAAAGTGGATGTTCTCTAAAAATAAAGAGGGTTTTAGATTAACTATATGGAATGTAAATATTTTTGATGATTTAAACATTGATAAAAGTATGAAACGTTTTAGATTAACTATATGGAATGTAAATTATTTCTTGCAGTTACATCAGACACTTTTAAGTATTCGTTTTAGATTAACTATATGGAATGTAAATGAATAATACACGCTATTAATTGAAAGCTTTACTTCATGTTTTATATTAACTATATGGAATGTAAATTGCTGTGATTTCACTAATAAAACAATTAATAATTGTGTTATAGATTAACTATGTGGAGAAAAACTAAATAAACAAAGAAAGCACTTACAAATATGTAGGTGCTTTTGTTTTGCTCAAATTGGTCGATTGGGTAAAATAATTAGAAAAAATTGGGATAAGTTATTGACTTTTGAGTTCCAAAACTATATAATTTAATTATGGAACTCAAAAGTGAGGTGATAACATGAGTCCTAAAAAAATAGGAAGACCTGTTGTAGGAAGCCCTAAAACTAATGATATTAAGGTTAGAGTAGATGATGAAACTAATGAAAAATTAGATGAATACTGTAAAAAAAATAACCTTACAAAAGCAGAGGCTATAAGACAGGGAATCCATTTACTTTTAGAAAAATAACAAAAATAGAGTGTTCGCCCGACCAAGTTTGAACACTCTATTTAAACCATAAGAAGTAATCTTCTATATGAAATATTTTATCATATAGAGAAACTTCTTTCAAATTAAATTTAGGAGGAGTATGTATGATGAATGATTTACAAATATTTAAAAGTGAAGATTTTGGAGAGATAAGAACAGTTGATATTGATAATGAAATTTGGTTTGTTGGTAAAGATATAGCAGAAGCTTTGGGATATTCTAATACAAGAGAAGCTTTAAAAACTCACATTGATAATGATGATATAGCTGAGGTCGTGATTCACGACGGCAGCCAAAATAGAAATATGAAAATAACCAATGAAAGTGGACTTTATTCTCTGATATTTGGGAGCAAGTTAGAGACAGCTAAAAATTTTAAGAATTGGGTTACAAAAGAAGTTTTACCAGCTATTCGACAACATGGTGCATACATAACAAATAACGCTGACCCTCAAGCATTAAGAGAAAAAGCAAATGAAATAGAAAGTTTAGATACAGTTAATAAGACTATAGAAATACTAACACCTTTTCTTGATAATGCTGGAATAGATGAAAAAGCAAAGTTACTTACAGCAAAGACTATCTACAAAAAAGCAGGAATAGAGTTGCCTTTGGAGATTGAAGAAAAAGAACATTTCTTTGATACAAAACAAATTGCAACTAAATTAAATATGTATTCTAAGTCTAATAAACCTGCATTTCATGCAATAGGTGAAATTATTAAGAAGTTAGATATACAAGATAATGAAAAGTTAGTAGTACTAGAGAGTAAAAGAGGTTGGAGTGGAAGTGTCAATAAGTATTCACAGAGTGTAATAGATAAAATAAGACATTGGATAGGTGAAAACAATAAGCCTGCTAAGATACAAGGTGAGAAGAAGAATTTTCATGTGGTTTATAAGATTGAGTAAATTTATAAGATTGTATTAAATAATTTATTTTAGTTTATTTTGGGGGGATTAATACAATGATTGAAGATTTACTTAATGAATATAATTTAAAAACTGATGAAGATGTAGAGTATTTTGTGAAGTTTGCTAATGCATTATATGAACTAAAACAGAATAGTGAAGAAAAATTTCAAGAATATGCAGAGATATTAAGAGGTATTCTTAGAGAACAAGAAGAGAGAAAAAATAAGTAAAATAATATAGATAAAGCACTTGAATATTATGATGTTTCAAGTGCTTTGTTTGTTAAAAAATGATATAATATAGGTAAGAGTTATATTAACAATGTGGTATGTAAAGTGACTTTCATATGCTCTTTTATCAGCTTCTGACATAAGTTTTATATTAACTAAGTGGTATGTAAAGACTGGTAAAACTCTTAATGTATATGTTATTTGTAAAGATTTTATATTAACTATGTGGTATGTAAAGCAGCTTTTTCTTTTAAGCTACATAACTGATTATACTATTTTATATTAACTAAGTGGTATGTAAAGTTCATAACTTGATTTGATTCATAACTTGTAGCCATTGTTTTATATCAACTATGTGGTATGTAAATTGTCTTATTTTATTATTAAAGTTTTCTTGTTCATTTGTGTTTTATATTAACTATGTGGTGTGTAAAGGAATTAGTAGAGTACAAAAATTTAAAGTCAGAATTTAGTATTATATTAACTAAGTGGTATGTAAATTCAAATATAAAAGACTTTACATCTTTGCCATCGATTGGTTTTATATTAACAATGTGGTATGTAAAGAAGGAACTTTTAAGAAGAATGTTACTTGCAGGAGAAATTTTATATTAACTAAGTGGTATGTAAAGTCCACATCTGCATCTTTACTTATGTTATTTGTATTGTGTTTTATATTAACTAAGTGGTATGTAAAGAATGGAGCTATAGTAGACAGCATTGATACAAATATTATTTTATATTAACTAAGTGGTATGTAAAGTTTGCAATAGCTTGTTTCATAAGATATACGCATTGAGTTTTATATTAACTATGTGGATTTAAAATTAAAAATAATGAAAAACACTTACTTGAATAGTAGGTGTTTTTTTATTGAAAGGATGTGATAATAATGTAAAAATTTTACTGATATAGTATAATAATCTTATAAAATTATGTAGGGGGTAATATTATGGGATTATTTGGGGGTAAAGAACCATGCAGCATATGTGGAGGAAAGGGTAAAAATAAAGTTTTAGAAAATGAATATTTATGTAATAATTGTTTTATTAATTTCACAATATTTTCTAGAGAAAGATTAAAAGCAACTAGTGCAATGCAAGTATTAGCTGACCATGAAGGGATAAGAAAATTTATAAATTTTTCTAAAACAAATAGAGAACTATTAGCAAAATTTGTTGAGACAAATAGAATTAATAAATTTGTATCCATTGATGAAGATAATAACTTTATTAAAATATCAGATATTCGCAAAGGTGGAGATGTAATAGAGAATGTATATGCAATTGATGAAATTATGCAATTTGAACTTTTAGAAGATGGAGAGTCTATAGTTAGTGGAGGATTGGGAAGAGCTGTAGTTGGAGGAGCTTTGTTTGGTGCTACTGGAGCTATAGTTGGTGGAATAACAGGCAAAAAAACAACAAGAAAAGTTGTTGATACATTTAAAATTAAAATAACCTTTAATAATATCAATAATCCTTTGGAATATGTTAATTTGATTAATACAAAAACAAAAACTAATTCATCTATATATCAGAATGCTTGTAATGAAGCACAAGAAATTTTATCAGTACTTTCAATAATAATAAAAAATAATGATAAGACTGATAATACACAAAGTAAAACTAGTGATTCTATAGAACAGGTTAAAGGTTTAAAAGAGCTACTAGACTTAGGAGCAATAACAGAAGACGAATTTAATACTAAGAAAAAAGAATTGTTGAATTTGTAATATTATAAAACACTTACTTATGTAGGTGTTTTTTTATATAAAAATTTTAGAAAGGAGAGTGAAAATATGGCTACAATACAAACATCAATTCGAATTTTCGATGGAATGACACCTGCCTTTAGGAATATGACTAATTCTATTAATACAACAATTAATAGTTTAGAGAGACTGCAAGGAAGATTAAATAATCCACTTAATACAGGTGGTATACAAGCATCTCAGCAGAGCTTAAATAATATTGAAAATATCTTAACTAGAATAGAACAGAATATAGGAAAAGCAGATGAACAACAGAGAAGATTTAACGAAGATATTAATAAAGGGGTAAGCAATACAGATAGATTGCTTGGAAGTGTTAAAAAGATTACTGGAGCTTATATGAGCTTAAAAACATTAGGAGGATTAGGCAGTTTAAGCGACCAAATGACTAACACTAATGCCCGCTTGAGTCTGATAAACGATGGTCAACTTTCTGACGGAGGGTTAAATAAAATGATTTTCCAATCCGCTGAAAGGTCTCGTGCATCATATTTGGATACTGCACAGATAGTATCACGAATCGGAATGAATGCAGGAAGTGCATTTAGTAGTACTAGAGAAATAGTAAGTTTTGCAGAACAATTGAACAAAAAATTTATAATAGCAGGAGCTAGTACTCAAGAGATGAGTTCGGCACTTTTACAATTGACTCAAGGTTTGGGTTCTGGTGTGTTGAGAGGAGAGGAACTGAATGCTGTATTTGAGTCAGCACCTAATATAATTAAGTCGATTGCTGACTACTTAGACGTGGATATAGGAAAAATTAGAGGAATGGCAAGCGAGGGAATGTTGACAGCAGATATTGTAAAAAATTCTCTGCTTGCAGCATCAGCAGAAACAAATGCTCAATTTGAAAAAATGCCACTTACAATAGGTCAAATCTTTACATCAATTAAGAATAACGCAGTAATGATATTTGGAGCGATACAAAAAAAGATTGAGGATACAGTCTCAAGCGGAGGATTTCGAACCTTCATAGTTAATGTAACAGATTCGTTGTATGTCTTAGGAGCTGTTGGATATAGTGTCTTTAATGGGTTTATTGATTTGCTGAGCAGTCCAACATTTCAAGGTTTTGCAAATATGATGATTGTCGGAATCAGTTTAATTGCGCAAGGGTTGGGATGGATAATAACACAAGCACTAAGTGTTGCTAATGTATTTACACAAAACTGGAGTATTATTGCACCTATAGTCTATGGTATTGTAGGAGCTTTTATTGCTTATAAAGTTGTAATATATTCAGTTTTTTTAGCTCAGGCAATTTATACTGCAATTACTTTTACACAATGCTTTGTAACAGCACTTTTCGCTGGAGAATTATACGTTGCTACAAAAGCAATGCTTATACACCAATTGATGACTTTAGGAGTAAGCAGAGCTAATGTCACACTATGTGCGACTATGATTATGGTGGTATCAGCTGTAGCCTTAGTAATAGCAGCGATATTCGTAGGAGTAGCTATATTCAACCACTTCGCAAAAACGGGTATAAGTGCAACTGGAGTAGTAATTGGAGCTTTTTATTTCTTGGGAGCTTGTATTTATGACGTATTCGCAGGAGCTTGGAACATAGTAATGGCATTTACGGAGTTCTTTGTTAACTCATTTAATATATGTATCTATGGTGTACAGATGCTATTCTATAATCTTGCAAATTTCGTTATAAACTCAATGGGTGATGTTGGAGGTTCTTTCGATAGATGTGCAACAACACTTGCAAATGTATTCATAAATGGAGTAAATTTAGCAATAAAAGCAGTAAATGGGTTAATTGGATTAATTAATAAAATACCTGGAGTAAATATAGATACCTTTGGTCATGGTTATACAAAAAATATAGACTCTGTCGTTGGAAGTTTAAAAAACTATCAAAAAACATTAAAAGAGCCTATTAAACCACAAGACTGGAAAGCACCATATATGGACATTAAAAATCCATTTGACTCTTTTAATAAAGGATATAAAGTAGGTCAAAATTTAGAAAACAAATTAAAAGATGCTTTTGACATCAATAAAATAGCAGAAAAGGCTAAAAAGGATTTAGGACTAGATGACCTTTGGGACAAAAAATACGGTCTTGGTGACGGACTCGGTTCGGCAGGGCTTAATTCTCCGCTCAGCGACGCTGCAAAAGGAGCAAAAGATACAGCAGGAAACACAGCTAAAATGGCAAAGACAATGGATAAAAGTCAAGAGGACTTAAAATACTTAAGAGATATAGCTGAACAAGAAGTAATAAACAAGTATACAGGAGTCAACATTAAAATTGACATGAACAATACAAACAACATAAGTAAAGATACTGACTTAGATGGAATAGTTAATGTATTAACTGAAAAATTAAACGACGCCATGGTTGTATCAGCAGAAGGCGTAGTTTAGAAAGGAGGTGTAATCGTGGCTTATGATTTTTATTTAGATGGAGTACAATTACCAATTACACCTGGCAAATTAGAAATAAAAACAACAAATAAAAATAAAACTGTAGACCTTATAAATGATGGAGAAGTAAACATATTAAAGACTCCTGGTCTATCTGAAATAAGTTTTGAAGCAGAGTTTACACATAATAAATTACCTTTTTGTAGAGGTCAATTTAGAGATGTTCAATTCTTTTTAAGTAAGCTAGAATTACTAAAAACTGATTGTAAGCCATTTCAATTTATTGTCTCGAGGGAAATGGGTGGAAAAGTACTATTTAACACTAATATAAAAGTATCTCTTGAAGAGTATGCTATTTCAGAAGACGCAGATAATGGTTCAGATACAAAAGTTGCAATAAAATTAAAACAATATAGAGATTACTCAACTAAAAAGTTAGTTCCTGCAACTCCTGAAAAGACAAACTATGGTAGGACTCCCCCTCCAGTCATGAAACCAAAAGAATTTAGACCAGATTCATCCAATAAGCCAAATGCTAAGACATATACAGTCAAGGCAGGAGATTCTCTTTGGTCAATCTGCCAGAAGCAACTTGGTAATGGTTCATTATATAAGAAGGTATATGAGTTAAATAAAACAATGATGGATAAAGCTAACAAGGGTAAAAAAGTACCTAAATATACTATTTACAAAGGGCAGGTGTTGAGGCTTGGCTGATGAATTAGTGTTAGCAAATGATAGAGATGTAAGATTAGTAATAGCTCATTGGGAAGATTTCTACGAACCTGCTGTCATTGATGGAGTTACATGGGAAATAGAAAGGCGAGGTACACCTTCTAAACTTGAATTTACAATCGTCATGGATGATATACTACAGTTTTGTGAAGGTAATTCAGTTCGTTTATATTACAAGGGTACAGGTGTATTCTATGGATATATATTTCAAAAGAAAAGAGATAAAGAAAATCACATTAAAATTGTTGCTTACGACCAGTTGAGATATTTTAAGAATAAAGATACTTATGTGTATAATAATCAAACTGCATCTGAACTTGTAAAGATGTTAGCTAAAGATTTTAATTTAAAATACAATGTCATAGAAGATACAAAATATAAAATATCTAGAGTTGAAGAAAATAAAACACTCTTTGACATGATACTAACAGCACTAGATGATACTCTAAGAGAGAAAAAAGAAATGTATGTTTTATATGATGATTTTGGAAGAATAACATTAAAGAATGTTGCATCAATGAAATTAGATACTGTTATGAATAATGATGTCATAGAGGACTTTGACTACAATTCTTCTATTGATAGTGATACTTATACAAAAATCAAACTTGTGAGAGATAATGAAGAAACAGGGAAAAGAGATGTATATATTGCACAAGACTCTACACATATGAGGAGTTGGGGAATACTTCAAATGTTTGATACAGTAGATAAAAACATGAGTGAAGCAGAAATAAAGCAAAAGTGTGATATACTTCTAAAACTATATAATAAGAAAACTAAGTCATTAAGTTTAAAAAATGTACTTGGTGATATTAGAGTGAGAGCAGGTTGTTTAGTACCTGTTTTTTTAGATTTAGGAGATATTGATTTACAAAATTATATGTTAGTTGAGAAAGTAAAGCACACATTTGAAAATAATTCGCACTTTATGGATTTGACTCTTGTTGATGGAGATGAATTTGCTTCTTATTCTTCAAGCTCATATAGTAGTGGAAATACTAATAATAAAGATGAAAAGAAAAATGGTCCTGCACAAAGTATTACGAAAAAAAATACAGGTAAAAAAGTTCCTGCTATATTTACTGCATATTATCCAGGGAACAATGCAATGGAAGGCGGAAAAACAGATTGCAATGGAAAGCCACTTGATGTAAAATCAAGAACTGTTGCTGGTCCAATGAATCGAGAAGGAGTTAAGAAAACTTGGTATACTGATGATTTTCTAAAGAAACATCCAGTTTTTGAATATGGAGATAAAGTAAAAATTATACTTCCTGGTACTGCCTATGACAACAAAGTATATACAGTTAAAGATAATGGAGGAAGAATATATGTTGAAACAAACGGAACATATCATATAGATATACTATTAGCTAATGCTAGTGAATGTAAAAAATTTGGTAGAAAGAATGGCTATATAATTATAGGTGGAGATGAAGAACAAACATATAAAGTTGAAGGTAATAACCAAAGTAGTACAAATAATAACTCTAAAGAAGATAAATTAATTAGTATAGCAAAAAGTAAATTAGGTTGTAAATATGTGTATGGAGCTACAGGTCCTAACACTTTTGATTGTTCTGGATTCACTCAATGGTGTTATAAACAAATAGGTATAAAAATTCCTAGGACTGTTGCAACGCAAAGTAAAGCAGGTAGTGCAGTAGATTTAAAAGATAGAAGCAAGTGGAAAGCAGGAGACTTATTATGTAGAGTTGGTGGAGGTAGTAGTAATCACGTAATGATGTATATTGGAAATGGTCAAATGATTCATTCACCACAGACTGGTGATGTAGTAAAAATACAATCAGTTGATTCATATAGAAAAGGAAAAGCATATACACATGTGAGAAGATTTATATAAGTGAGGTGATAAAGTGTCACAAGAATTATTGCAAATAATTAAGAAGACTGCAATAGATGCAGTAGAAACAAGCAACCCAATGCAGATTGCATTTGGAACTATAGAAAGTCTTAATCCATTAGTAGTTAAGATAGAACAAAAACTATCTATTGGTGAAATTTTTCTAATACAAACAGAGACTTTTAAAAGATATACAGATAAAAAAATAGGGGATAAATTAGTTTTAATTCGTATGCAAGGAGGGCAACAATACTTGATTTTAGATAGGATGTGATGAAGTGTTACCAAGCGATAATTTAGAGTATGATATTGAAGATGTATCAATAATTAATTTTGATGTTAGACAAGAACCAAGTAAGACGTTTAAATTGAATATAGAGAAAAATAAAGTAGATGGTATTTGTGATGATGTGGAAGCATTAAAACAAGCCATCTTTTTAATTTTAAATACTGAAAGGTATGAGCACCTTATTTATTCTAGAAATTATGGTGTTGAATTAAATGATTTAATTGGAGAACCTATTTCATATGTAATACCCGAACTTGAAAGAAGGATAACAGAAGCACTAATTCAAGATGATAGGATTGAAAATGTAGATAATTTTGAGTTTCAAAATGTAAAGGGTAAAGTACATTGTAAGTTCACAGTTTACAGTAAATATGGAAATATAAAAGCAGAGAAGGTGGTGAGTGTATAATTGTTTGAGTTAATGACATTTGAAAATATAATTAAAAGAATGTTAGATAGTGTACCAGATACTTTTGATAAAAGGGAAGGGTCTATAATATATAATGCTCTTGCTCCTGTTGCTATAGAACTTACAGAAACATACATTGCCATGGATGAATTACTAGACCAAACTTTTGTAGATACTGCTAGTTATTACTATTTAGAGAAGAGATGTAAAGAGAGAGGTATTACACCTTTACCTGCAACCAATACAATTGCAAAAGGAGTTTTTAACATAGATATTCCACTTGATTCTAGGTTTAATCTAGGAGAGTATAATTATATTGCAATTGAAAGGGTTAGTGAGGGAATATATAAGATGAAATGTGAAACTGCTGGACCTATTTTTGAACTTGGTCAGTTGATTCCAATAGAATATATAGATGGGCTTGAAACTGCTCAGTTAACTGAAATATTAATTAATGGAGAAGATGAAGAATCAGAGGACAGTCTAAGACAAAGATACTATGATAGTTTAAATTCACAATCATTTGGTGGAAATATACAAAATTATAAAGATGAAGTTAACAAAATACAAGATGTTGGAGGAGTTAAAGTTTATCCTGTTTGGAACGGTGGAGGTACTGTTAAGTTAGTAATAATTAATTCTAATTTCAAAGTACCAAGTACTGATTTAATTAACTTAGTACAAGAAGAAATTGACCCAAATCCGAAAGGAGAAGGTCTTGGATTAGCACCAATTGGACACAAAGTAACTGTTACAGGAGTTATGAGTACAACTATAAACATAAGTACTACAATAACATATAAAAATGGCTACACTTGGGAGAATATAAAATCAATTGCAGAAGAAGCAGTTGATGACTATTTAAATGAACTTAACATGAGTTGGGAAGATGAAGAAAACTTAATAGTCCGTATATCTCAGATAGAAACTCGTTTGTTAAGTATAGATGGAGTGTTAGATATTACAAACACAATGATAAATGAGGTTAAATCTAATCTAACAATAGATAGTAACAGCATAGTAGTGAGAGGTGATGTAGTTGGATAAAGAGATTAATCTAATAAATTACTTACCACAAGTTTTGCAAGATAAAGAAGAGTATATAAAAGTATTTAATGCAGAAAACAAAGAAATAAAAACATTACATGATAAATTAGATGATGTCTTAAATGACCAGTTCTTAGAAGATTTAACTCCAAGTGGTGTGAAAAGATGGGAAAAAATAATGTCTATAACTCCCAAATCAAATGAAACTTTAGAGGATAGAAGGTTTAGGATTTTTAGTAGATATATAAGTAAATTACCCTATTCAGAGAGATTTTTAAGAAATTGGTTAGACAATATTGTTGGAGAAGGAAACTATGAGTTAACTATTAACAATTCTACTTATAACATACATTTAGAGAGTGATGCTAGAAATCAAGATTGGTTTGAAGAAGTTCATTCTTTTGTAAGTAGCATCAAACCTTGCAACATGAGTCTTGATTATACTAGAGTGTTAGTTAGTAAAGACAATTATATGAATTTTGGTATAACAACCCTAATGGGTCAAGAAATAACTATATACCCTTGGAGTCCACCAGATATAGAAACTTATGGAGAAATTGATGTATTAACTGGCAATGGAGTTGGATACCAAGAGATAACAATATTTTAGGAGGTGATATATTGGCTATAGATAAAAGTTATTACACTATAATTACAGATGTAGGAAAAGCAAAGATAGCAAATGCAAGTGTCACAGGTAATAAAGTGGGATTTGTAAAAATTCAACTTGGTGATGGAGGAGGGAGTGAATATACTCCAACTGAGAGTCAGACAGCTCTCAAAAATGTGGTATGGGAAGGCAATATCGGAAATACAACTACAGATGAAACTGCACCAAATTGTATAATATTAGAGAGTTTAATACCATCAAGTGTAGGCGGATTTATGATAAGAGAAATAGGATATTTAGATGATGAAAATAATTTAATTGCCATTTCTAAATACAAAGAGTGTTATAAACCTTCTATAGAACAAGGTGCAGTGGTAGACATGAAGGTTAAAACTGTGCTTATTGTATCTAATGTAAATAATATAGAACTTAAAATTGACCCAACTATAATCTTTGCTACATTAAAAGATATACAAGAATTGGAAACTAAAATAGGTACTATTAATACTAAAATTGATACAACTAAAACAGAATTAACAAGCAACATAGAAACTGCTAAAACAGAGTTAAGCAACAAAATAGGGGACACAACACAACTTAATACAACAGATAAAACAAATATAGTTAGTGCATTAAATGAGGTAAAAACTAGTGTAGATAGTATAGAAACAACAGCAGAGAAAACAAGTTATAATAATGCTACAAGTAAACTTACTGCTACTACTGTGCAAGGGGCAATAGATGAAGTTGTTGCAAAGATAGAAAATTTCAACGAGGTTAATATATCTATACAAAATGATATGTTACCTATATAGAAAGGAGAGTGATAAAAATGACTACTGAATGGAATTTTAATTATATTGGAACAGGGAAAAAAGTTATATTAAAACCTGGGAAGTATAAATTAGAATGTTGGGGTGCTAGTGGAGGTGGTCGTTTTGATGAGTGGACTGAATGTGCTAAAGGTGGCTATTCTAAAGGAGAACTCACATTAAAAAAAGAAACTATATTATATGTTTACGCTGGTGAAAGTGGGTACAAAAAGTTTAGTAACATTAGCGACTGGGCTGGTTTTAATGGAGGGGGAAGAGGTCCTAATGAAGGTGTAGACCCTAAATTTACAACATGTGGAGGCGGAGCTACCGATATAAGACTTATTGGAGGTGTTTGGAATGATGAGCAAGGATTATTATCACGTATAATTGTAGCAGGGGGCGGAGGTTCTATTGGTACTTCTTCTTTTTCTTCAATTGGTTTAGGTGGTGGATTTGCAGGTGGCATGGGTGTTGGTGCTGGAACTACTTGTACTGGTGGCACTCAATACGAAGGTGGTGTAACTGTTAATAGTAATGGCAATGGTTCATTTGGAAAAGGTGGTATTGGTAATGTTTGTGCTGGCGGTGGTGGTTGGTATGGTGGTGCTGGAGCTTCTTCTAGTGGTGTAGGTGGAGGTGGAAGCGGATATGTTTTAACTAAAGATAGTTATAAACCAAAAGGATATATACCTACATCTGAATATTGGTTAGAAAATGTTAATAGTATCGCAGGTGATAATACTAGTAATGCTCATGGTTATGCTAAAATAACATTACTACAAGCATTACCATTTTTGAACATATCCTCATATAACTCAAGCACAGCAACATTTAAAGCTGACCACACAGACCCTACATTGTTAACTAAAATAGAATATTTTATAGATGATGTATTAAAAGAAACTATAACAACCGATTTAACTCTTGAAAAGACAATTAACTATACATTAGAAGATAATGCACTGCATACTCTTAAAATAGTTGTTACAGACAGTGCCAATGCTACAGTAGAAAAAGTTGTAAGCGTAAGCAGAGGAATTGCACCCCTTCCAAGTGGTTCTACAACAGATGAAGTTACAAATAAATGGATAGAAATTAAAGATGCATTTAAAACTGGTAAAACAAGTATTATAAATACTTTAGCATTAAAGAATATAGAGGCAAACTTGAATAATACATTAGTTGAATTATCTGAGAAAATTAAATTATCTTTTGATAGTTCAGACGCTAGTGTGCAGGAGTTGCAAAATAGAATAACAGAATTGAATAATCAACTTAGCCAAAGAAAAAAATGGGCAACTGGAATTTACACATTTACACAAAATGATGTTGATAATTTTATCGCTAAAGTTGGAAAAATATCTTATTTAACTGTCCAAACTAATTTGAATTTTACTCCAAGCATGATTGTAGTACGTGGTATAAAATTAAAAAAAACAGCTAGTGTTTTTCTCGATTTTTCTGACATTACTAATTTTGGTGATTTTGGTACAGCAGGACATTATTATTTCAATAAACGTTATTATTATGATTTTTGTATTAAATTTGAAAATTTTTCTAGTAATTCTTTTCAACTTCGATTATTTAACATGGAAGGTTTGGAGGGTGATGAAATAACTAGTGCTTGTGTTCTTGGAGACACTTTTATCTGGTATGCTTACGAATAGAAAAAAAGAAAGGTGGTAATTAAAATGGAAAGAGGAAATAGAATAATTTACAATCAAGACGGGAAAATATTGCTTCAAACAGGAGAAACAACAGGGGATGTGTTGGAGCATGATGCAATAACAGAGCTACATTACTTAGATATTGAGTTTGGAAGTATAGACTATAGTAAACAGTATATAGAATCTATAAATCCAATCACAAAAGAACTTGTGTTAAAAGATATACCAGTCATTTTAACAGATGAACAAAAGAGATTAAAAGCATTAGAAGAAGAACTAAGTATGTTAAAAGAAGAAAATAAGAATAGAGATAGTGAGATAGTAAACACAGCATTCGAAGTAGAAAATATGAAATTAAATAACAATATTTAGGAGGAATTAATATGTATAACTTATTAAAATTAATGATAGAACAAAAGAACTATAGTACCAAAGAGGATTTACAACATAAGATGGATGTATTCTATGCAGTAAATAGGATTACAGAAGAACAATATTTAGAGTTAACAGGTTTATTAAATAAAGAAGAAACACCAGTAGAACCAACTGTATAGAAGGTTCTTTTTTTATTTCAATTAATCAGGAGGCTTAGATGAACGAAGAAGTTATAAAAGAAAAAATAAAACGAAATGAAATAAGAATAAACAGACATAGTGATGAAATAGACGAATTAAAAGTGGCAAATATAGAGTCTAAAGCAGAGTTAAAAGCATTGTGTGAGAACTTAAATTCCCTTACCAGCATGTTAAAGTGGCTAATTGGTACAATGATTACAACACTAGTAGGGTTCTTTATATTTGCAGTTCAAAGAGGAATATTTTAATTAGGAGGAAAATAAAAGATGGATAATTTAATAAGTTTTATACCAGAGCAGTTACTGATTTTAGTTGCTGCTCTTTATGTTATAGGAGCAGGTTGCAAGAAATATAAACAATTAGACAATAAATACATTCCGGTAGTATTATTGATACTTGGAATAGGTTTCTCAATATGGATGTTAGGATTAAATCCTAGTGCAGTCTTGCAAGGTGTAATTTGTTGGGGTATATCAATAGGTATAAATCAAACTTACAAACAGTTGAAGGAGGAAAATAAACAATGAAAATAGGTATAAATTGTGGACATACAAAAACAGGAGCAGGAAGTGGAGCTATAGGTAAAATAAATGAGTCAATAGAAACTAGGAATGTAGGATATAAAGTAATTGATAAATTAAAAAAATTAGGCAATAATGTAGTCGATTGTACTATAGATAAAGCGTCTACTCAATCAGAATGTTTATCTAAGATAACAGCACAAGCTAATAGACAAGATTTAGATTGGTTCATATCAATACATTTCAATGCAGGTGGTGGCAAAGGATGCGAAGTTTACACATATAAAGGTAAGCAGTATCAAGATGCTATAGATGTTTGTAAAAAAATTTCTGATTTAGGATTTACAAATCGAGGGGTAAAAGATGGAAGTGGATTATATGTAGTAAAGAAAACAAAAGCTAAAAGTATGCTAATAGAAGTATGTTTTGTAGACACCGAAGATGCAAATAAGTATTTGAGTTTAGGAGCTGATAAATTAGCTACTGCAATAGTAGAAGCTATAACTAAACATATAAGTTCAGCAGAAGAAAACAATTATAATAGATATAAACATACTATAGTATATTCTGGAGATGATAAAGTATCAGCAGATATTTTAGGGCTATATTATAAGAGAGAAAAAGAAAGTTACTTAGTAACAGATATAAAAGACTATAAACCACATAGAACACAAAATCTATATGTAATCGGTGGAGTAACTTGTAATAAAATGAAGGAAATGAGTAAGACTACAGGAGAAAAATTTACTCAACTATATGGTAATGATGTATGGTCAACAATGGATAAAGCTATAGAATTTGTAAAAGAAAAATTGTAGAGTTAAAGGTGATAATATGTTAATACAAGAGAAAAGTTTTTATCCAAATAATATTTACCCCAAAATAGACTTTCTCAAAATAAAAAGGCAGTTAAAATCAATATACAAGAATGATTTATCAGATTGTGGGAGCATATGTATAATAGAAAGAAAAGGCTATTCTTTAAGTGTAAATAGCATAGGTGAAGTGAATATATACTATGATTTAAAGTTTAAGCAATGTGTTCAAGATGCAGTAAAAGACATTGAATTAATGTTTAAAAGTCAAATTAGAAGTTTTTATTTGATAGATAGATTAGAAGGTAGCAACTAGTTAGTTGTTACCTCCTTTTTTACACCTCAATTAAAACAGTTTTTATAAAAGATAGTATTTTACAAATAAGTAAAATTGATAATTCAAGTTAAAGATATTTACTTACATTTTGCCTACACTTTATATACAATTTCTAGACTATTTTGTAATTCACATAATATATATTAAATGTAATATATATTATATGAAAATAACAAGGTATATAATTACATGTAAAAAATGTATTAAATTGATAATGATTATTATATACTGGTTAATTATTAATACAAAGGGTATTACAAATATAAAGGATATCAAAATTGTTCAGAAAAGAGTATAGTATGAGAAAATATTAAACTTTAATGAAAAAAGTAACATGTTTATATAATCATAAAAATAAAAATATATAGAGCAGATGTATAAAAACTTAGTATATATGAGAAAATATTAATAATATTTGTTGTTGGAATGTAAATATTAAAATGGTATAATTTAGGTAACAAATCTTAAATTATACTCTTGGAGGTATATTTATGGAAAGATTTGTTTACAAGGGGGAATTTAATATGAATAATTATTCAATTATGTTTGAAAATAAGTCTATTTTAGATTTAAAACAAACATGCTATTTAGATAGCTTATATAATTTATTTGAAGAAAAAATTCAGTATGTAACTAAAACTCTAAAAAATAACAATATAGAAGAGGATGAATGGGATATACAGTTTATAAAAGAAGATGCCTTGCAGTCAATTAAAAATATAGAAGAAGATTTTATTACTGATAAAACATTAGATTGGAGAATCAATTTATCAAAAATAATAAAGAAAGTATTAGATAAAAGCAAGGCTAACTTTAAAATAGCAGATGAAATGTATCATAATCCTATGAAGAAAAGTGAACAGTATTATGATTTATTAAGTAATATCTTTGATAATTTAGAAGAGCTTATATGTATAAAATATAAAGAATACGAAATTTCTAGAAATATCAGGTTTACTAATATTGGAAATTTAGTTAACAATGATAACTCATCAAATTATATAGACAATGAACATATTGAATTTGATTTTAACTTTAAGTTTGAAATAGAGGATTATGATAATGATGATTATGCATTGGCAGCTTAGATTTTGGAGGAAGATTAATGGAATTAGATAAAATGAAGTATAGAAAATTAGTTAATGATGTGGAACTAGTAAATGTGCTAATTAAAAATATTGAATTAAGTGATGTTATATTACATAAAGATGAAAATATCAAAAATGAAAGTATTAAATGTGATGTTAATATGAAATATGAGTGTGAAGAATTTAAAAAATTATCAGAAGTAGTAGAATTTTATCCTAAATTTAACTTAAGAATAGAATGTCAAGGAGAAGGTTTGGTAAATTTAAAATTTGAACTAAGGGCAATTTATAAATTTAATTCAATAGAGGATTATGAAGATGATTATATATTAATGTTTATAGAACGAAATGTTCCAGTTAATATATGGCCTTATGCAAGAGAGATAATAAGTTCCATCACAACTCGTATTGGATATCCTGCTCTAGTAATTTCTCCATATAAGGCATAATATGAGATTGAAATTTAAATCTAAAGAGAGTACTAGCAGGGAAAAACATCAGTCAGCAGAATCTCTAGCAAAGTTTATGTTAAACAATAAATCGTTCTTAGGTATAACACTGTCAATATTAGATGAATGGAAAAATAATATTGATAGTAGTAAAATTGAGGATATTGTAAAAAATAATTTTAGATTTGAGGAATCTATAATTAAAGATAAGAACTATAAAGAGTTTATAAAATTATTAAACTCATTTTATAACGGAACAGAAGATGAGTTAAACGGTAGAAGAGGAAGATTTTTAGAGTTGATTTGGGATGTTGTAGGAACATATAACGGAAAAGAATTTACACAAAAAATAGATGAGGCCATAGTGTTAGAAAATGAAGTGAAAATATCAGAAAAAGATATAGATATTGTCTATATAGGCGAAATTAAAGATAAAGGGATAGCAAATTTTATTGAAATGCACGAATGTAAAGCATCAGCAAACACAACACTAAGAACTCCATTAAAACCAAAACATAGAGGAAAACTAGAACTGATGCAATCAGTAATTGAAATATCAGAAACAGAAGAAATTAAATGTGATGGATTAATAATTACATTCAATGCTAACAAAAGAAGGCTTGAAAGAAAGCTAAAAAGCTATGGATTTGAATACTTTAAAATAATTCCTAGAGCAGAAATAGAGGAAAGAGTGTTTGATAAGTAATTTACACTAATTTATACAAATTAATATATACCAAAAGTACTCTTTTTATAGGAGTGCTTATTTTTTTGAAATTCATCAACATATAAACTATCAAGAACATTACTCAACACACCTTAAAATTGATTTAAATTCTTTTTCATGCACAAAATTAATGATATAATAAAAAAGTAAATATGTAACCCCAACGCATATTTACTGAGTCAAACATTATTAAAAAGAGCATTCTTCATTATGGAGAGTGCTTTTTCATTTCTTTGAATAATCATGTTGATTATTTATAATATTTTCATTTAATTTATCTTTATCTATCAAATTTAATGCACAATTAATACAAATGTTAGTTTTCATATGACTTTTCTTATGAAAAGTAATATACTTATTATCATCTTTATTTATTCCTTTATTACAGTAATCACATAATATAGTCTTAGTCATATTTTTATTCCTTTCATTTTATATTTTCCATAATTAAGTTTAACATATTTAGTATATACCTATGTATATATATTTAAAACAATGTTTTTTATTGCAATATAGAATATATTGTATAAATAAAAAAAATGGAGAATAGATATTTGATAATTGTAAAATTATGTTATAATTAAAATGCAAGAATAATCTTGTGGAACTACAATCTAAGAGTGGAGCTTCATTTTCTACATTCCATCCCTTAAAAGGAAGGAGGTGGAGAAATGAGCGAATTTTTACTAGGAGTGTTAGCTAGTTTAACAGCTAGCTTTATTACATATATTATTTCCAGAAAAGTAAAAAGCCACTCTGGCAGGAGTGACTTTGAGCTTGATGTAAAAATCAAGTTTAATAAAAAACGACATTAATATTTAGTTAATGAAACTTCACTCTAGGCTAATAGATTGTAGTTTCTTTTTTTGTTTTTGATACGAATTTACATCTTTATTATATCGCATTTTGAGAAAAAATAAAACTATGAATATTAGAAATATATTTTATTTTATCTCTAAGTATATATATTATTAGCCACCTAAAAAACTTTCATAAAAACAAAAAGAACAATATCTTTTTGGCAACTGGCTGGCATAATTTATAAGAATTTTATAAATCTTAGTCCCTATAGCTTTGCGTCACTAATTTTCTCTAGTTTTGCCGATTTAGTTTTGTTATACAACTAAAATAATACAATAGAATTAGTTAATGTTCAACAAGGTTGTTTGAAAATTAAATAAATTTATAGGTATGAATAGTATTTATTCCTAAAAAGGAACAGAGTATTTAAAGGTCAAGGTAAGTTAGAATAGTATTGTGAACTAACATTTGATTATGCGAAATTCTATGAAACAGGAACCCTGTGACTTTAGTCATGGGAGGTTCAGTGTATATCGCGTATTTCAATTGTTATAAGTATTTTATTTATTTGGACTAACTAATAATAGCCAAGTGGATGTGGTAAAACTACATTACTTAGAATAATAGCAGGTCTTGAAGATGTAAATAGTGGAACTATAATTCTCCAGGATAAAGATATTACAAATTTAGAGCCATCAAAGAGAGGTTTTGGTATAGTATTTCAATCATATGCATTATTTCCGAATATGACTGCTTATAACAATATAGCTTTTCCACTAAAAGAGAGAAAAGTTTCAAAAGAAAAAATAGATAATAAAGTTAAGGAAGTACTTGAAACAGTTGGATTGACTAATGAAGCTCATAAATACCCTAAAGCATTATCAGGTGGACAACAACAGAGGATTGCAATAGCAAGAGCATTAGCTCTTGAACCAAAGTTTTTACTTTTAGATGAACCAATGTCCGCATTAGATGCAAAGGTTAGACACAAGCTTAGAATGGACATTAAAAGATTACAAAAAGAACTTAATATAACGACAATAATGGTAACACATGACCAAGAAGAAGCTATAACTATGGCAGATAAAATAGCTATTCTAAATGGAGGAGATATAATGCAAATAGGGACTCCAGAAGAAATATACCAAAATCCTCAAAACCTATTTACAGCTCAATTTATAGGAGATACAAACTGTTTTGATAATGGAGATTCTATATTAACTGTAAGACCAGAATATGTTCAAATAGAGAAATCGACAAAAGAAAACTACCAAGGGATAATATCAAATATAGAGTTTAGAGGGAATTTATTGAGAGTTGAAATAAAAGATAAATTAAATGAAAATTTCATAATAAGTGATGTTTCTATAAAAGAGTGGGTTAATTTAAATTTAGTAGAAGGTGACCTTGTAAAAATAAGTATAGACGAAAAATACTATTTAAAGTATCCAAAAGTTAAAGGAGCATAAGCGTATGAATAATAATGCTATAAGTTCTAAAAGTATAAGTCTTAAATCAAAAATGAATTTAGATATAAAAAAATGTATGCTTACAGTATTAGTTATGTCTTTAGTAATATTTTTATTAGCACCTATAATATATCTATTTGTACAGGCTTTTTTAGATAAAGATGGAGTCTTTGTAGGATTACAAAACTTTCAAGAATACTTGGCTTCTGAATCTCTATTAAATTCTCTAAAAAATACAGTATTTGTATCAGTTATATCAACTGTAATATCACTAACACTTGCATTAGTATATGCATATGCATTAACTAGAACAAAGATTAAATTTAAAGGTTTTTTTAAATCATTAGCTATGTTTCCTATGTTTGCTCCAACAATGATGCATGCAATAGGTCTAGTATATTTATTTGGAAATCAAGGTTTGGTAACTAATTTACTTGGAGTGCATGTTCCAATATATGGAGCAGTGGGAATAATATTGGCACAAATTATATATGTATTTCCTCAATCATTTCAAATACTTTATATATCTCTAAGTTCAACCGATTATAGACTATATGAAGCTAGTAATACTATGGGGATAAGCAAGATAAGAGAATTTATAAGCATAACAATCCCAAGTATAAAATACTCTTTAATAAGTTCTGCATTCGTATCGTTTACATTATGTTTTACAGATTTTGGAGCTCCAAAGGTGATAGGAGGAGAGTTTAATGTATTATCAATAGATGTATATAAGCAAATTATAGGGCAACAGAATATGCCAATGGGAGCAACTGTATCAATATTACTTTTAATACCTGCAATAATATCGTTTATAGTAACTAAAAAAATTGAAAAAAATCAAAACTCATATATAACTTCAAAGTCAATTCCATATAAGGTTAAAACTAATAAGTTAAGAGATAGTATTTTAGGAGGGGTTGTAGGAATTATTGCATTTGGTATAATAGCTGTAATGTTAACTGTAATCTTATCTTCATTAATATCAGTTTGGCCATATGATTTAAGACTGACACTGGAACATTTTTCTATGAAAAACAGTATTGATGGGATTAAACCATTTATAAATTCAATAAAAATGTCACTATTGACAGCTATTCTAGGGACGAGCTTTGTTTTCTTATTTGCATATTTGAATGAAAAAACAGAAAAAGCTCCATATTTAAAATCATTTGGGTATTTTTTAAGTACATTGCCTATGGCATTGCCAGGATTAGTTTTAGGTATAGCTTATGTATTATTTTTTAATAAATTAGAGTTTAATTTTATGGATACAATATACATTAAGAATTTGTTTAATGGATTATATGGAACATTACTTATAATGGTTATATGTAATATAGTTCATTTCTTTTCAGTAGCATTTATAACAGCTACTACTGCTATTAAGAAAGTAGATAAAGAATTGGATATGGTAGCTAAATCAATGGGAATAAACAGCGTATCAATTCTTAAGAACGTAACTATACCACTTTGTTTGCCAGCAGTTTTAGAGAACTTTATGTACTTTTTCCTAAACTCCATGGTGACAATATCAGCACTAGTTTTTATATATACTGCAAGTTCAAAAGTAGCTGCAATATCAATTGTACAACTAGATGATAAGGGGAGTACTGCACAGGCAGCAGCACTAGCTGTGTTAATATTAGTCACAAATATATTAGTGAAAGTAATATATGAATTTATAAAGAATCGTTTAGAAAAAAGAACAAACTTTAATTAAATAATTTATCTTATAAAAACACAAATTTAAAAAGTCTATTCTTATGATTTATTATTTAAAGAATAGACTTTTTAAATTTATTATTGATATTGTTTATTAATTTTCCTTTTGTTATCATACATTTGAGAATCTGCACGACGATATGTATCAAATAAAGAAACATCTACTTTTTCATCAAAAATAGCATATCCAATAGACATTGATAATTTTAATTCATTAGTTGAGTTTTCTTCAACTATTTTTAAATTAATATTATTTATAATATTATTTATTTCTTTGTGAGATAAATTTTTTAGAATAATTATGTATTCATCACCTCCAATACGATAAACTATATATTTTTTATTTATTACATATTGTATAATTTTACTTGCTTGCTTAATATATAAGTCTCCTGTCTGATGGCCAAATTTATCATTAATCTTTTTTAAACCATCTAAATCTATTGATATGATAGATATTAGATTCTTTAGATTTGAATTGTTTAAGTTATTCATATCTATTTCAAAAGCATTTCTATTTTTTAGGCCTGTTAAATAATCTGTATTAGCAAAATCAGTATATGTAGGATTAGATATTCTTTTAAATAGAATCACTGCAATCAATGCTGATATTAGACAAGTTAATAATGCTATTATTGGTGTAACTATACTTATAAATTTAAATGTATTGTATTGATGTTTTGCTTCAAATTCAATTCCTATTACTCCAACAACCTTACCAACATCATTGTGAATAGGAAAATACGATATAAATATGTATCCCCAAGATGTTGATTTAATCTTTTTAGGTAACAATATATGATTATCTAATGCTTTGTTAAGGTCTCCCCAAATCTCTTTTTCTATCAAATCACCAGCATTTCTAAAATCACTCCTAGATGAATTTAAACCATCAACAACATATACTAGTGATCCATCTTTTGTTTTTTTAGCAGTATATAGATACATGACTCCAGTAGTATTTTTTACAGATTCTAAAAGGATTTTAGAACTTTTATAAGACTTTTTTGATTGGTCTTCTTTAGAATTAATTTCAGTAAAGGTATTTTTATCAATATTTCTTTCTACATATTCATAGATATGTTTTGACCTCTCACTTAAAGAGTATATCATGCTCTTATAAGTTAGTGTATAATTAAAAAAATATACACATGAGGAAGATATTATTACAATAATTGCAGTAAGTATTGAAACCTGCATATCAACTCTATTGAATTTTTTATTTATTTTCATAGCTTAAATGTCTTGTGAAAAGAACCTCCCACAATCTCCCCATAATTAATATATATCTATAAATTTCACCATAATATATTCATATATTATCAAATTTGTGTGGAAATTACAATTAGTAAACATGCTTAAAGCATTCAAATATAGTTTTTTTATTATTATAGTATACTATTTTATGTATAAATAAAATTATATATAAATCATTGATATTGGTTGTTTATTAATGGAAGATACCGTATAAAATATTCTAATTGGTTACGATATGTATACTTAATTGAAGTTAAGTTAAGGGTTAGAATATGTATTGATGAAATGGCTAGATTTATATTCATAAGTATTAATTTTATCATAGATAGGTAAAATACTGTATCTTAAACATAAGTATGATTGAGATGCAATCCTGAGATATGATAATATAAATTGAAGGATAGTGAACTCAATCAAATAAAATGATTAATCTAGCTATATAAGCAAATAAATTTAATATAAAAGAGGTGGAAAATGAAAGACAGACTTAATTTAACAGAAGGAAGAATTACAGAAAAATTACTTAAGCTATCACTTCCAATAATGGGGACTTCATTTATACAGATGGGGTATAACATGATAGATATGATATGGGTTGGTAAAGCCGGAAGTAAAGCAGTAGCTGCAGTTGGAACAGCTGGTTTTTTTCCATGGCTTGCAATGGCATTTATTATGATTTCAAAAGTAGGTGGAGAGATAAAAGTAGCACAAAGTATTGGTGCAAATAATATAAGCACTACTAAATCATATATGAAGTCAGCAATAGAAATAAATATTATACTAGCAATAATATATACAATTTCTTTAATAGTACTTAATAAACAATTGATAGGTTTTTTTAGATTAGGAGACTTAGAAGTTATAACCATGTCTAGACAGTATTTGATAATAGTAGCTCTAGGTATGGTATTTTATTTTATTAATCCAGTATTTACTGCAATTTTCAATGGTCTTGGAAATAGTAAAACTCCTTTTCGTATTAATACAGTAGGATTAATAACTAATATTATACTTGACCCTATATTAATTTTTGGATGGGGATTTGCTCCAAAACTTGGTGTTGCAGGAGCTGCTATTGCAACTGTATTTGCTCAGATAGTAGTTACTACATGTTTTATATATATAATAGTTAAAAGTAAAGAAGAATATTTTAAATTAAGACTATTTAAAGAAATAGAGACTAAATATTATAAAGTTCTGTATAAATTGGGATTACCTATAGCAATACAAAGTGGTATGTTTACAGTATTCTCAATGCTATTAGGAGTAATAGTAGCATCATGGGGGCCTGTGGCTGTTGCAGTACAAAAAGTAGGCTCACAAATAGAAGCAATTTCCTGGATGACGGCTGAAGGGCTATCAGTTGCATTAGGCAGTTTTGTTGGACAAAATTATGGTGCCAAGAAGTATTCTAGAATAAATAAATGTTGCAAAATAGCTATAACTGTATCTTCTGTACTTGGTATAATAACTACTTTAGTATTAGTATTTGCAGGAGAGAGTATATTTTCTATTTTTATAGATGAAAGTGAGGCAATAGAAAAAGGAGCAATTTATCTTAAAATATTAGGCTATTCTCAATTTTTTATGTGTTTAGAAATAATAACAACAGGAGCTTTCAAAGGATTAGGGAGAACCTATATACCTTCTATTATAATTACTATACTGACTGGTGCAAGAGTACCATTGGCTTACTTTATATCTAGACCAGAAATGTTGGGTCTAAATGGTGTATGGTGGAGTATAACCTTATCAAGTATATTAAAAGGTACATTAATGATAAGTCTATTTATATCTTTATTAAAACTCGGAAAGTTGTACAAGATTTCTGAATAAAATTTAAATTATCTTAAATGTATAGACATTTTCTTTGTTTGTATATAAAATTATCTTATTATATAAAAGATTTAATAAGGAGTGAATTAAATGAAAGAGCCAATTTATAAAGTTATAGAAAATCATGTTAGAGAGTTAATAAATTCAGACAGTTTGAAAGAAGGGGATTTAATCCCTTCTGAAAAACAGCTGAGTGAAGAATTTAATGTAACGAGAATGACTGTAAGGTCTGCACTTAATAATCTAGTTAAAGAAGGCTATATAACTAGACAAAGAGGTGTAGGTAGTATAGTTATTGCAAATAATATATATGATAATATATCGTCTGTAAGTGGATTTACTAAAGAGATGGAAAGTAAAGGCTATAAAGTATCTAATATATTGGTATCTCTTGAAATAGTTCAGGCAGATGAAAATTTATCAAGTAAGTTGAATATAAGTTTAGAAGAAAATGTTTGGGAAATAAAAAGAGTAAGATTAGCCAATGATGCAAGAGTTTCATATATGATTACTTATATGCCAGTTAAGTTATTTCCAAATTTAAATAAGACTCATTGTGAAAATTCTCTTTATAATTTTGTTGAAGAAGTGTGTGGATACAAGATAGCCATGTCAGAGAGAGAAGTACAAGCTGTAATATCGAATGAAGAATGTATGGATAATCTAAAATTAGAAGAACCAGAGCCACTTTTATATATAAGCCAAATTTGTAAGTTACAAAATAGTGAGATTTTTGAGTACTCACACACATATCACTATGGATATACATTAACTTTGAATGCTGTTGTCGAATAAAATTTAAATAAAATGAAAAAGTTTTCTTGAAATGTATATACATTTGGTATATAATAATATCAAGAATTAAATGTATATACATTTAAAAATAAGATATATACATTAAGAAAAAATTAATAGAAAAGCATATTTTAAATGTATAGTTTAAAAAATTTATGACTTAAAAAATATTTAATGAATCTAATTTGGAGGGGAAAAAATGATAAAAATAATGTTAGCTTGTTCAGCAGGAATGTCAACTAGTTTATTAGTTACAAAAATGGAGGATGCAGCAAAGGAAAACGGTATAGAAGCAAAAATATGGGCTATATCAGAAGTGAACTTAAAAAATGAAATAGAAAATTGTGATGTCTTACTTTTAGGGCCTCAAGTTAGATATGTATTAGGAAAAGCAACTGAAATGGCAAAACCATATAATATTCCAGTAGAAGTTATAAATATGATGGATTATGGAAGATGTAATGGAAAAGCTGTGTTAGATAGAGCTGTAGAGTTAAATAGTTCAAAATAAAGTTGTACTGGAGGATGTAAAATGGAAAAATTCATGTCATTTATGGATAAATATATAGTGCCTGTAGCTGCTAAAATAGGAGCTCAAAGGCACTTAGTAGCAGTAAGAGATGCATTTATAGTAATGATACCTATAACTATGGTAGGTGCATTGGGAACATTGATAAATAACTTACCATTGGAAGCATACAAAAATTTGATGGCAAGTATATTTGGAGAAAATTGGACCACATTTGGAGGCGACCTTTGGTGGGGAGCAATAGGTACAATGGCAGTATTCTTAGTAATAGGTGTTGCTTATTTTCTAGCAAAATCTTATGAGAGTGATGGGTTACAATCTGGGCTTATAGCTTTATCTATCTTTTTTATAATGGCTCCACAAATTGGTAAAATAGTTCCTGAGGGAGGAACTACAGTAGTTGAAGGATGGGGAATGATACAACAAACCTACTTAGGTACAGCAGCTTTATTCTCTTCTATATTAATAGGATTATTATCAACTGAGATATTTGTAAGATTATCTAAGGTAAAGAAATTAACTATAAAAATGCCAGATGGAGTTCCACCAGCAGTTTCAAGATCATTTGCAAAGTTAATACCAGGAATGTTAACTATAATGATATTTACTGTAATAGGAATATTTATAAAAATGCTTTCTAATGGAAGTTTCTTAACAGATATTTTAAATACTTATTTAGGAGCACCACTATCAAATGTAGCTGATAGTCTAGGTTCTACAATGCTTATTGCATTTATAATTCATATACTTTGGACTGTTGGACTTCATGGTGCAAATATAGCACTTCCTTTTACAGAAACTATACTTATGAAATTAGGTGGAGAAAATGCTGCCTTGGCTCAAGCAGGAGCAACGGAAGGATACCATGTACTTGCAGGTGCATTCTTTGATGCATTTGTATATTTAGGTGGTTCTGGAATGGTATTGGGATTAATAGTAGCTTTATTAATAGCTGGAAGAAGACGTAAAGAGATGATAGTATTAGGTGGTCCACCTGCAATATTTAACATAGGAGAACCATTGATATTTGGACTTCCAATAGTTTTAAATCCTATATTTATGATTCCATTTGTACTTGCACCAGTAATATGTAGTGCTGTATCATACTTAGCAATAGATTTTGGATTAGTAGCACCAGTAATTTTACCTAAAATACCTTGGGTAACACCTCCTATATTAGGTGGAGCAATGGCTACAGGTGACTGGACTGGTGGAGCTTTAGCACTATTTAATTTAATATTATCAATATTAATATATATTCCATTTGTCATAGCGTCTGAAAAAATGGAAGCTAATAAATTGAAAATTAACAACTAGGTAGTTTTATTTCGGTAAATAAATGTATAGGGTTTTGTAGAGTATATTAAATTATAGGTAAGGATGGTATAATGAGATGAAAAAGGGACTAAAAATAGTTACAATTGGAGGAGGTTCAAGTTATACTCCTGAGCTTGTAGAGGGTTTTATAAATAGATATGAAGAGTTACCTGTAAAGGAATTATGGCTTGTAGATATAGAAGCTGGAAAAGAAAAATTAGAGATAGTTGGAAATCTAGCTAAGAGGATGGTAAAAAAAGCTGGAGTAGATATGAAAATAAATCTTACTTTAGATAGAAGAGAAGCTCTAAGAGATGCAGACTTTGTGACAACACAACTTAGAGTAGGTCTTTTAGATGCGAGAATAAAAGATGAAACTATTCCTTTATCTCATGGAGTTATGGGGCAGGAAACTAATGGTGCTGGAGGTTTATTTAAAGCCCTTCGCACAATACCAGTTATATTTGATATAATAAAAGATGTGGAAGAATTATGTCCAAATGCATGGGTGGTGAATTTTACAAATCCAACAGGAATAATAACAGAGGCTGTATTCAAATATACTAATTTTAGAAGATATATAGGTCTATGCAACGTGCCAATTCATTTAAAAAATGATGTTGCCAAACTATTTAATGTAGAAAGTGACAGAATAAGTATGGATTTTGCAGGTCTTAATCATATGGTTTATGGTCTAAATGTATCTTTAGATGGAGAAGATGTTACAAAAGAAGCAATTGATAAATTTGTCAAAGCAGATATAAGTATGCAAAATATAAAGGCAATTGATTTTAATGCTGAATTTGTAAAATCTTTGGGTGCAATACCTTGTCCATATCATAGATACTACTATAAAACTAAAGAAATGCTTGAGGATGAGTTGAGAGAGTTTAAAGAGGGAAAAGCTAGAGGTCAAGTAGTTAAAGAATTGGAAGAACAATTATTTGAATTATATAAGGATGAAAAATTAGATGTAAAACCACCTCAACTTGAAAAAAGAGGAGGGGCTTACTATAGTGATGCTGCTTGTAATTTAATAAGTTCTATATACAATGACAAAAAAGATATCCAAGTAGTTAATACATTAAATAAGGGTTCTATAAGAGATTTTAAAGATGAACAAGCGGTAGAAGTAAGTAGTGTAATAACAAAAAATGGTCCAAAACCAATAAGTATAGGATATTTACCAGATTCTGTGCATGGATTAGTAAGTCAAATCAAATCATTTGAAGTATTGGCAGCTAAAGCAGCTGTATATGGCGATTATGAATCTGCTCTTTTGGCACTTTGTATAAACCCATTGATTCCATCTGATGACTTAGCAAAAACTATATTAGACGAAATGTTGGAAGCTCATAAAGATTATCTTCCTAGATTTAATAGATAGTTGTCTATAGAAAGTAGGTTATGGTATGACTAAAATTATAATAAATGCAGATGATTTTGGATATTGTGAAGCTGTGAACTATGGAATAATTTCAGCTCATAATAATGGTATAGTTAGGTCTACTTCTATGATGGCAAATATGCCTGGGGTAGAACATGGAGTAGGCTTACTTAAAGAAAATAAAACTTTAAATTGTGGAGTTCATATGACTTTAAGTTGTGGTAGACCATTATTATCTAACTTAAAAACTATTGTTGATAAAGACGGTTTTTTTATTAGGAGGATTACAGACGAGATTATTGAAAAAATGGATTGTGATGAGATTTATAGAGAACTTTGTGCTCAAATAGATAGGGTAAAAGGGCTTGGAATAGATATATCTCATTTAGATAGTCACCATCATATCCATACTTTAGTAAGTTTAAAGCCAGTAATAGAGAAGATTGTAACCAAGTATAATCTTCCAATAAGAGGTGGATTTGAATATAATTTAGAGTATTCTAAAGTAGTTCCTTTAATAGATAGTTTTTATAAGGAAAATGTAAGTGAAGAATATTTTATAAAAAATATAGACGAAATAATGAAGTATGATGTAGTGGATATTATGTCTCACCCAGCTTTTTTAGATGATTATATTTTAAATTCTACATCTTATGCTATTGATAGAACGAAAGAGCACAAGATACTTACAGCTAAAAAAGTCAAAGAATTTTTAGAAAAGAATGGATTAGTCATATCAAGCTATAGAGATATTTAGGAGGTCGAATAAATGGATGAGAAGATGATAGAGATATCTTTTGGAATAATTGGATTTGCAGGTGATGCGAAAGGGCTAGCATTTGAAGCAATAAAAGAAGCAAAGAGCGGGAATATAGATAAAGCTAGAGAATGTATTGAAAAGTCGAAAGAATCAATTCATAAAGCTCATAAATTCCAAACAGAATTGATACAAAATGAAGCTAATGGTAATAAAACTGAAATAAGTGTTATACTTATTCATGCACAAGACCATTTAATGACAGCTATGAATTTTCAACAATTAGCAGAAGAATTTATAGATGTATATGAAAGATTAGAAAGTAAGTAATTTAAAATTATTATTAAAAAAGAGTGTATAAAAATAATTTTTATAATTATTAAATGCACTCTTTTTTTATTTAAGTAGAGTTTAGCAATATAGTATTATGTTATTGATACTTTAAAATTTAGACTTCTCATAATTGTAAGGTATACTAGTACCAACAACTACATCTTCAATTTTTTCAACAATAAGCCAATCATCCATATTTCCTTGATGGTCAAAATCAAGAGGTGTTATTTCTTCAACATTTTCAAATTCAACTAAGCATAAACATTTTTTATGCCAACGAACTTTTTGCTTTTCAGATAAATTTAATTTTGATTGATTTTCATTTAAAATTTTAGAAATTTCATCTTCTGTTAATTTAACATAGTTTTCTACCTTTTTAACAGTGGCTTTTGCAGATATTTTTGCAGTTCCTTTTTCCATAAAATAAAGTAACTCATCTTCAAATACTCTACTATGTGGTATTTTTCTACCAGCAGCACCTCTAATAACCATTGTTTTTGTTCTAGCCAAGATTTTATCTAAGACCTTTTCTCCTTTTTTTCCTGCATTATCACAATATACTAAATGTACCATGTTTTGAATCCTCCCTACTAAATTCCTTATCTATAAATTGCATTTTATCATTGTTTAACTGAAAAGTCATTGTATTTGTGTCCAATTCTTAAAAAAAATACTGTTTAATATAAGAAAACCTTATCTAAGCTATATATAATTAAGATTAATTAGGAATTTTTATCCTTTTACAAAATAATATTGACTAAAAATAGAAAAATGCTATAATAAATATGTGCTTATGATAATCAATATCATATAAGTATAATAAACAAGTAGGAGAAGTAATCATGAAAAAAATAAAATCACTTGCAATATTTATATCTATTATAACTACGTTAGTACTTGTTACAGCATGTTCAGATAAGAATACAGAGGATAAAGATAAATCAGAGACAAGAGTTGTACAATCTGTTAAAGGAGAGGTTAAGATACCATCAAATCCTAAAAAAATAGTTGATATATCAGGAAGTAGTGAAGAACTATTATTAGCAGGTTATAAGCCTGTTGCAACAGCAAATGTAGACTCATATGAAACTGATAAATTACCAAGTTACATAAGAGAAGAGCTTAAAGGTGTAAAGATAGTTGGGCACTCAATGATGGATACTATGGATATGGAAGCTATATTAGAAGTAAATCCTGATTTAATAATAATGAGTCAAAGACAAGAAAAAATATATGACCAATTAAAAGAAATAGCTCCTGTAGTTATGATGAAAGATTATGCAAATGACTGGAGAAGCAAGTTAACTGATGTTTCAAAGTTATTTGACAAAGAAGAAGAAGCTAAAAGTTGGCTACAGAAGTATGATGAAAAAGCTACAAAGTTAGGTAAGGAAGTTATAGAAAAGAATGGAGAAAAAACTTATTTACCAGTGTTGGCAAGTTCAGGTCAATTTATGGTATTTAGTGATGGTGGAATAGGTACTCTAATCAATGATGATATGAAATTAGCTAGACCTAAGAATATGCCAAAACAGGATGGAATAACACTACCAATGGTAAGTATGGAAGGTTTAACAGATATAGATGCAGACCATATAGTTGTAATTGCTACAGAAGCAGATAAAAAAGATTTAGAAAATAGTGCTATCTGGGCTCAAATAAGAGCAGTAAAAGATGGTAATGTAACAATACTTGATGCTGCTCCATTTTTCAGTCAATCATACAATCCAATTGGAAAAGAGTTATTATTAGAATCAGTTAAAAATGAATTAACAAAGTAATTCTTAACTTAGTAGGTGTGAGATAATGATATTCATTTTTCACACCTATTTTTAATAAATCTTAAAATTAAAATACTTAATAGATGATATTATACTGACGATTAAAAGGGAAAAGGAGGTAGGATAATTGACTAAGCTGAGTAAAAAAAATATAACTTATTTGTTGATATTAGTAAGTATAGCTGTACTTGTATTTGGAATTGTATTATCCATAACTATTGGGGCAAAAGATATGAATCTATCAACTGTTATAGATAGTTTGATAAAAATGGAAGATGGAATAAATATGAGAATAGTAAAGGATGTTAGACTTCCAAGGGCAATAGCAGCTGCACTTGTTGGAGGGTTTTTAGCAGTTTCTGGGGCAATAATGCAAGGAATAACGAGAAATCCTATAGCTGAACCATCTGTTATAGGAATTACACAAGGAGCTACATTCGCAATTTCGATATCACTGGTACTTCAAAAAAAACTTCCTCAACTTATACATGGAAGTTTTAGTGTAATGATGTTTGCATTTATTGGAGCAAGTATAAGTGGATTATTTATATATTTTATAAGTTCTAAATCAAGAGGAAGAGTTAATAGTGTAAAATTAGCTCTTGCAGGAGTCGCTCTTGGTACATTGCTAATTTCTTTGGCATCAGCAATATCTATGTATTTTAACCTATCTCAACAATTAAGTTTCTGGATATCAGGAGGGCTTGTAGGAGTGAAGTGGGAAGGTATAAAATTGCTATTTGTAGCTGGTGGTATTGGATTTATTTTAGCTATTATTATGGCTCCAAGAATAACTATATTAAGTCTTGGAGAAGAAGTGGCAATAGGATTAGGACAAAAAACTAACTTTGTTAGATTTATATGTATAGTACTTGTAATATTAATGACTGGAGCATCTGTGTCAGTGTCTGGTAATATTATTTTTATAGGTCTTATAGTTCCTCAAATAGCTAAAGGAATAGTAGGTTCAGATTATAAGTATATAATACCGAGCTCTTTAGTATTAGGAGCTGTATTGCTTGTATATACAGATATATTAAGTAGGATGATAAATCCTCCATATGAGACACCAGTAGGTTCTATAACAGCACTTATAGGAGTGCCAATATTTATATACCTTGTTAGAAAGGGGGAGAAATAGGTACTATGAAAAATATTATAAAAATAAATTCTAAAACATTACTTGTTATATCAATTTTAATGGTGCTTATTTTTATCACTTTTTTATTGAGTTTAAATATGGGCTCATTTTCTATAGAACCAATGGATGTTATAAAGACTTTTTTAGGGCAGGGTCAGCGTAATCATGAAATTGCAATATTTAAATTAAGATTACCAAGAATAGTAATAGCACTTTTGGTTGGTTCTGCATTATCAACAGCAGGTGTAATACTTCAAGGAGTTACAAAGAATGATTTAGCTGATTCTGGAATTTTGGGAATAAATTCAGGTGCTGCATTGTTTGTAGTAGTTTATATATATCTTATGAATGGTAATGTATATGAAGGTATGAGTAACTTGACTGTATTTACAATGCCTATTGTTGCACTTATAGGAGCTTTATTTGGAGCATTTCTTATATATTCTCTTGCATGGAAAGGTGGTATAAATTCGTCAAGATTACTACTTATTGGTATAGGTGTAAACATAGCTTTTACTTCAATTTTGACGATATTCCAATTGAAATTTACAACACAAGAATTTAATAGGGTTATGGCATGGACATCAGGAAGCATTTGGGGAACCAGTTGGAAATATGTAATAGCTGTGCTTCCATTTATAGTGATTTTTATGGGTATAACTATTTATAAATCTAAATATATAGATGTTTTAAATTTGGGTGATGAAGTATCTATAAGTCTTGGTGTAGATGTAGAAAAACAAAGAAGAAGACTTATAATATATGCAGTAATTTTATCTGGTGTATCGACAGCAGTAGCAGGTAGTATTTCATTTTTAGGTTTAATAGCTCCACATATAGGTAGAAAAATAATAGGACCAAAGCATAAAAGATTAATACCAGTATCAGCATTGATAGGAACATTATTACTTTTAATAGCAGATACTATATCAAGAAATCTTCTAGCACCTATAGAAATACCAGTAGGTATAGTAGTTTCTATAATAGGAGTGCCGTACTTTATTTATTTAATGTTGGTAAATGATTAGGAAAGGGTGTTGTTATGAACTGTATAAATACTAAGAATCTAAATGTATCATATGGAAACACAGATATTATAAAAAATTTAAATTTAAATATACCAAAAGGAAAAATAACTACCATCATAGGGGCTAATGGTTGTGGAAAATCGACAATACTTAAAACTATAGGTAGAATTATTAGCCCTAATAGTGGGAAAATATATATAAATGGAGAGGACATCTACAAAAAGAAGTCTAAAGAAATAGCAAAAGATATGGCTGTACTTCCACAAAGCCCTCAAGCCCCTAGTGGTCTTACCGTTTCAGAATTAATTTCTTATGGAAGATTTCCTCATAAAAGTGGATTTGGTAATTCTAGTAAAGAAGACAGAGAGATTGTAAATTGGAGTTTAGAAGTTACTGGAATTGCAGAATTTAAGGATAGAAATATGGAAGATTTATCAGGAGGACAAAGACAAAGGGCATGGATAGCTATGGCTTTGGCACAAGAAACTGATATATTATTACTGGATGAGCCTACAACATATTTAGATTTGGCACATCAATTGGAGATACTAAAATTATTAGATGAACTAAATAAAAAACAAGGAAGAACTATTGTCATGGTAATACATGAACTTAATAATGCAGCAAGATTTGCTGACCACATGATAGGTATTAAGAAAGGTAAAATAGTTTGTGAAGGTGATGCATATGATGTTATGACGAAAGATAATCTAAAAGAATTATTTAATATTGATGCAGAAATAGCAGCAGACCCAAGAACAAATAAACCAATTTGTATAACTTATGACATGGTGTAAATGGTGACAACATGGAGAATCAAGAAGCATTAAGACATGAAAAAATATGGATTTTATTATTTAGGTATTCGATACCTGCAATAATAGCAATGATGGTAACTTCACTTTATAATGTAGTAGATAGAGCTTTTATTGGTTCTATGGAAGGTATTGGCTCTATAGCTATTGCAGGTCTTGGTGTAACTATGCCAGTATTTACTCTAATAATAGCTTTTGGAATGTTGGTATCAGTAGGTGCTAGCACAAGATTGTCTATAAAGTTAGGGGAAAGAAATAGAGAAGAAGCAGAGAAGATATTAGGTAATGCTTTGACATTATCTATAATTATCTCTTTAATTATAACTATATTAGGATTAGTTTTCTTAGAAGATATACTTTTTATTTTGGGTGCAAGTAAAGATTCAATATTTTATGCAAAAGACTATATGAGTGTCATATTGGTTGGAAGTATATTTAATTTAGTTGCATTTTCTCTTAATAATGCAATTAGGGCAGAAGGTAATCCAAAATTAGCAGCAAGGACAATGATTGTAGGATGTGTATTAAACCTGATATTGGACCCTATATTTATATTTGTATTTAATTTAGGTATAAAAGGAGCAGCTATAGCAACAGTACTCTGTCAAATAGTAGTATTCTTTTGGGTAATACATTATTTTATAAGAGGGAAGTCCAATTTAAAACTAAAAAAATGTAACTTAAAATTGAATAAAGATATAGTAAAGAAGGTATTTGCAATAGGAATGACACCTTTTGCTATGGAAGTAGCTATAAGTATAACTCACATGTTTACAAATAATTCTCTAAAGGTTTATGGTGGAGATTTAGCTATTGGAGCTATGACAGCACTTACATCTATTTTATTGATGTTTATGATGCCTGTGTTTGGATTGAATCAAGGTATGCAAACTATAATATCATACAATTATGGTGCAAAACAATATGAGCGTGCAAAGAAAACTTTAATATTATCTATCATAGTGTCAGTTGTCATATTGTCATTTGGATTTTTAGTAGTACAAGTTTTCCCAGAAGTATTTGTAGGTATATTTAATAAAGATTCAGATTTGATGGATATAGCAGTAAGAGGTATAAGCCTAAATCTAATTACATTGCCTATAATGGGGATTTCTATTGTAGGACCTGTGTATTTTCAGTGTATAAGTAAAGTTAAACATTCAATGTTTTTAACTCTTTTAAGACAATTTATTTTATTTATACCATTAATCATTGTACTTCCAATTCAATTTAATTTAGATGGTGTTTGGTTGGCACAGCCAGTTGCAGATTTTATTGCTATGATAATCGTATTATTATTCTTAAAAAGGGAATTTAAAACAAGCCGAGTATAAGAAATTTAGAAAATAAAATTAAATTGGAAAATAAAAAAACTTGTCTTTATAAAATGATTAAAATTATTTTATAGAGACAAGTTTTTTATTTTATTTAAACGGAACTATCCATACTGGTTTCTTCTAGTTTTTTTCCAAAAGTCATTTTCTCAAATATTTCTTGAGGCAGAGGTTTTGAAAAAACATATCCTTGTATCATATCACAATTAATTTTTTTAAGATAATCCATTTGCAAGATTGTTTCAACACCTTCTGATATACTATTCATATTTAATTTTTTTGCCAAATTAACTATAGATTCTATTACATGATTTTCAGCAATATTATCTGCATTAGGTGAGCTAAAAAAAGCACGGTCAAGTTTTAATGTGTCAACTTTTATTTCTTTTAACATATTGAGTGAAGAGTATCCACTTCCAAAGTCATCTAGTGAACATTGAAAACCTTCTTCATGGATTTGGTCTATTATATTAATTAATTTTTGGAGATTTTCAAATACAAGTGTTTCAGTTAATTCAATTTCTAAGAGCTTAGCAGGAATGTTGTATTTATTACGAAGCATTCTGTATTTTTCTAAAAAATCTATATTATTTAAATTAGCACGTGAAAAATTAACTGAAACAGGTATTGGAGTTTCTCCATTATCTATCCATTTTCTTATCATACTGCATACTTTTTCAAAAACATAGTGGTCGAGTTTTGTAATAAAACCATTTTTTTCAAAGAAAGGAATAAACTCGTCTGGTGGTATAAGACCTTTATTTGGGTCTTGCCATCTTACTAATGCTTCTGCACCTACAATAGTATTATCTTTGAGGCTTATTTTAGGCTGAAGATATACTATAAATTCGTTATTATTTAATGCTTCCTCCATTCTATTTTCCATTTCTTTTTCTTTAATCATTTTTAAACGCTCTAAATCACTATAAAAAACACATGTATAAAGTGGATGATTTCCAATGTTTCCTTTATTATTTTTTCGTGCAACATTTGCACGGTCTTGAATTGAAACTAAAGGTAGATTTGGGTCATCAATTTTATATACACCTATAGATAGAGCTATAAAATATTTACATTCTTCATTTTTATTGAAACTATTAATATCATTGGTGATATTTTCTATGTACTTAAGAATTTCTTTTTGAGGAATAGTTTTAATAAGTACATTAAACTGGTCATTAGAAACTCGACAAAGCAATTCTCCTGGTTCTAGATAATTACTAATGACATCATGTATGTACTTTAATGTTTTATCTCCTGCTTCACTACCAAAAGAATCATTAATAAGTTTGAATTTCTGAATATTTATAGATACCAATGAATAGCTTTCTGATGAAGATGACTGTATAATTTTTTTAGCTTCAATATCAAAACGTGCTTTACTGTAACCTTTAGTTACAGAGTCTACATAGGCGATTTTTATAAGTTGTGCCCTGTTCTTTTGATTTATAAACATAATCAATATAATAAGCAATAAAAATAGTATAACAATTAAAATATTGATGAAGATTGCTTTTTTTAGAAGTAAATCAAACTGTGCACTTGCTGTTTTTGTTGGAACAATTGAAAGGAGGTATAAGTTTTCTTCTTGTAATGGAAGATAATGCATTGCCTTAGAAATACCATCATTTAATGTATAATACATAGAACCAGTTTTGTTCTTTTTTAAGTTTATTTTCATTTCTTCAAGTTTATTTTTATCAACCTGTTTTCCTTGGTGTTTAATCATGTCAAAAAAATTTACCACATTTTTTGGAGCATTTTTGTTTGCTGAACTTACAATAAAATTTCCATCTTGGTCGATAATTTGGGAAAATCCTTCACCATGAAAGCTTTCTACACTTAATAAATTTCTCATAGTATCAATAGTATTCCAAGCAGCAACAGCTCCAACAATTTTATCGCCATTGTATAGTGGTACAGAATATAAAATTCCATATGTACCAGATTGTGATTTAACAGGAGTAATTGTTTCTTTGCCTTGAAGGGCTTTTCTATAAAAGTCTTGTCCTTTAACATTACCTGTATCTTTAAGGGCACTTACAAAATTTCCATTAGAATCTATAATACCTAACCAATCAAATTCAAATAATTTTAATTTTTTTGATAAGTATCTATTGACTTCTTTTTCACTATCATTAATCTCAAAATAAGTATCTCCCATAGAATATAGTGTCCTAAATATACTTTTACATTTCACATTAATTGTAGTGGAAATACCTTGTGAAACTTCTACAAGATATCGTTCTGTTTCATTATGTGTTACTTTATTTAGATTCATAATAAAAGTGACACATGTTAATGACACGATTAAAAGAAGTGTCAATAGTAAAGTAGCTATTATTTTTTTATTTTTTGTGTTTTCAAAGTTCATTCTTTTGTTTCATCCTCCATCCTTTATTTGTTTACAAATAAGAATTCTCTCAGACATATTATACCAAATATCTTTTCATACAAAGATATTAAATTTTATTTATCCCACTTTACATTTAGCTTTATTTATGTCTTCTTAGAGATTAATCAAGATACGTTTATTGTTTAAATCTTATTTTATAATATTTTGAGTAAAAGAGGTTAAAAAAAGAACTGTTTTCAAAATAATTTTGATACAGTTCCTTTTCAGTATAGAAAATTTTTATAGTATTAGAAAGAACTTTTAGCTTATGTATCTACATAAGTATTATATTTATAAAAGATATTTTGTTACAATCTAAAATGTAGATGAAATTCTGTAAATGCCAAATTCTCTATGACCAAGACTTTCAGCTTTGGTATGTTTACCATTACAGACTTCTATTATTTCATTAAATATTTCTTGACCTATATCTGCTATTTTAGCACCATCTGTTATAATTCTACCTGCATTTATATCGATATTGTCTGGCATTTTGTTGTATGTATCACTATTCCCAGTGATTTTAATAACTGGTGAAATAGGGCTTCCTGTTGGAGTACCTCTACCAGTTGAAAAGATTACAATTTGTGCACCACCTGCTACCATACCAGTGATAGAATCTATATCTTGACCTGGAGTATCCATAAAATATAATCCTTTTTTATCAGGAGGTACAATATCAGCATATTCAAGAGCACCTTTGAATGGCTTATTGCCTGCCTTATACATACACCCAAGTGACTTTTCTTCAATTGTTGAAAGTCCACCAGTTTTATTGCCTGGAGTAGGTTGACCACTACGTAAATCTTCTCCCATAGCAATTGCTCTTTTTTCTACATCACTTACAAATTTAAGAAACTTATCTTTCATTTCTTCATCTTCAAAACGGGTAGCCAACAAATGTTCTGCACCAATTACTTCTGTAGTTTCACTTAGTATGCTACTTCCACCTTCATCTACAAGAAGGTTTGATGCAACGCCTATTGAAGGGTTTGAAGCTATTCCACTTGTTGGGTCAGAACCACCACATTCAAGTGCTAATGTAATTTCACTCATACCAAATTCAACTCTTACTTCTTTTGATACTTCACGAGCCATTTTACTTACTATTTCAGCTCCCTTAGAAACTGTTTTTAATGTTCCGCCACATTCTTGTATAACAACGTAATCTACCTTTTTTCCTGTTGTAGCTATTTCAGATGCTAATTCTTTTGCTTGAATACCATCACATCCAAGACCAACTACTAAAACTGCGGCAACATTAGGATTTTTTCCAAATCCTATTAATGTCTTTGCTGTAAGCTCTATATCAGAACCAATTTGACAACATCCATGTTGATGAGGGATTGCTATTGCTCCAGGCACAAGTGATGCTATTCTTGTAGCTGTCTCACTTGAACATACAGATGTTGGAATAATTAAAACATGATTACGAATACCAAACTGACCATTTTCTCTTAAATAACCCATTAATTTCATTTTAACTTCCTCCTATTTTTTATCTCCACGACCACGTGTACTTTCAATGTTATGTACATGAACATAGTCACCAGTTTTTATGTCAACTGTTGCAATTCCTATAATTTCACCGTATTTGTATACAACATCACCTTTTTTTACATCTTCTGTAGCCATCTTATGAAAGACAGGTATATTATCATTTACTATGTAAGACTTTCCATCAATTGAAACTTTTTCACCTTTAACTAAAGGTCTGACACATGTAACTAGATTATCTTTTTCATTTGCATGAATAATTGCATTCATTAATTTTACCTCCTTAAGTATTAATTTACTTCAATATTTTTATTTGTTTTAAAAATAGATTTTTTCTTTTTTTCTCTTTTATCTAGATAGGAAACTAACATTGGACAACATATTGCTGTAACAATAATAGCAGCAGCAACCTGTACTGTTGAAACAGCTGCTATTGTAGCTAGAGTAGGGTCTATAGCTGCTAAAGCTTCAGGAGTACCAGCTGCATTTCCGGCTGTTGTACCTGTAGCTGCACCTACTGCTGGATGTTCTGCACGTATAAGTTTCATTACAAAGTACCCACCCATACCTGTTATTATAGTAACTCCTAAACCAAGTACAACTCCAGGTAGTCCAGCAGTTATAATTTGATTAAAGTTTAATGCTGCTCCTAAAGGAAAAGCGAAGAAAGGAATTAATAATGTTGTACCAGGTGCAAGAAATTCTCGTATATCTTCATCAAGGTTACCAAGTATAAATCCAAGTAGTATTGGTATAAGTGCTGCAAATAGTGCTACTATAGGTACATTTGCAAGTCCAGTTACTCCAAAAGCAAGCATTGTAAAAAAAGGACCATCATTTAGAGATAAGATAGATATTGCTCCAACATCTGTGGAGTCTCCATATTCACCTGCAAGAGCAGCAAATAGACCTCCATTTGAATTAGTCATGGTAGCAACTATGGCAAGAGGTGTAATACCAATTATACCTTTAGGTCCAATAAATTTACTAACAATAATACCTAATACTGCACCAATTATAAATTTTGTTGCTGTAAGTACTATACCTTTAGTCAATGGTTTACCAGCTTGTCTGATATTGATTTGAGCTCCATTGCATAGACAAAATAGAGCAAGTATACTCATTGCACCAGTTTTAAATAAGGATGTTGTGAATCCTCCAATTTCAAGAGCTTGTGGACATACTGTATTAAATAGTGCTCCAAATAACAAGGGACAGACCATAAGTCCTCCTGGTATCTTTTTCACTGATTTTAAGATGTGCATCTAGTATCACTCCCTTTCATTTTTATATAGGTATTATAAAAGCAATTACTATGCCAATATATAGAGTTTGTATCTTTAGTTATTATGATTATTTTTAATAATCGATTGAAATGCTGTAGATTACTTATAATTAAAAGTATGATTGACGAGAATTTCACTTACAAAGATTCTTTTTATCATATAATTGTATTTTTTATTGAAAACAAATAAACGTCTTATGTATTAAAATTAAACATAAAACGTTTTGATATATATAGGTATGTATTATTTTTAAACATCATCTTCTATTTCTTTTAACTTACGCCATAGAGTGGAGCGAGTTATCTTTAGAATTTCACAGGTTTTTGTAGTATTTCTATTATTTTCGTTATAAATTTTATAGATATATTTTTTTTCTAAAGTTTTTAAATCTAAATTACTGCATTCAAAATCACTATTATCTTTATCAACTATATTATTTGTATATTCATTGCTAAGCTTTTCTAATAAAATCGAGTCAAATGATTCCACAATAACAGCCCTTTCCATCATACCTTCCAATTCCCTTATATTACCTTCATATTCTCGTTCAAGAAGTGCCTTTTTAATATTTGGAGTGATAATTAAAGGCGTTTTATTGTATTTGCTTGAATATTTATGTATAAAAAATTCTGATAATTTTATAATATCTTCTTTTCTTTCTTTTAATGAAGGAAGATATAATGTTAGTATATTTATTCTAAAATAAAGGTCTTGTCTAAATAAACCATTGCGCATCATATTTTTTAAGTCTTTATTTGAAGCACAGATAATTTTTACATCTATAGGAATAACTTTATCACCACCAATTCTCATAACTTGTTTTTCCTGCAATACCCTCAATAATCGACCTTGAAGTTCAAGAGGGATTTCACTTATTTCATCTAGGAAGATTGTGCCTTCATGTGCTAGTTCGAATACACCTGCTTTACCTTTTTTTCTAGCACCTGTAAATGAACCTTCCTCATAACCAAAAAACTCACTCTCTATTAGAGATGGAGGTATGGCAGCACAATTTACAGCAACAAAAGGTGCATTTTTACGCTTACTATAGTTATGTATACTTTGACAAAATAGTTCTTTACCAACTCCAGATTCTCCAGTAATAATCATAGGAGTATCATAACAAGCATATTTTTTTGCAAGTTCTATACAATCTTTTGTCTTTTTACTAGCATGAATTATATCATCAAAAGTGTATTTAGCAGATAGACCTTTGCTTAATAAGCTCCTTCTTATTGTATGTTCAAAAGAACTTATCTCCTTGCTATCTTGAAATGTTGAAACAGCCCCTTGAATCTGACCATCAACAATGATTGGAACTCTATTTGTAATAATTTTTGTACTCCCTATATTTTGTATTTCACCAATTTGAGGTTCCATAGTCTCAACTACTTGTGGAAGAACTGTGTTTGGGATAACATCTACAACATTATGATAAAGTGCATTTTCTTTTTTTATACCAAATATTTTTTCAGCACTCTTATTAAATAATGTTATTTTAAAATTTTTATCAACTGTTATTATTCCATCATGTACAAAATCTGTCATAGCTTCTATCTGTAATCTTCTTTTTTGTTCATCCTTGGTTGCTTCGAGTATTTGTTCTGCTTGTTGAATGGCTCTAAGTATGTTTTCTTCTCTAGATTCGATTAATATTCCCTTACAATTAAGTCTCTTAACAATATGTGCAACAGTGGTATCTCCTATATATGTGTTTATACCTTTCTTTCTGTACTTTTCTATAGCATCATAAATTTCTTCTTCTTTTTCAATTTCAATCATAGTTATTTTCTTATTCAATATTTCTTCTATAATATCGAAACCGTAGATGACATTATTAAATCCAATTATTCCAAATGGTTCATTGGAATTTTTTACCTCTTTGTAGCTTTTTATAATATCATAAGCATCTACCTTAATTTCAACTATAGGTATATTGTAAGTAGCTTTTAACATATTGTAAGTTCCACCTCGGCTTATGATAATTCTAGTACCATGATTAATACTTTTTTCAGCAAGAGGTATACCTTCTTTTAGATTGCCAAATACAACATCAATAGTTTTATATTTGTTTTTTTTAACTATGTGAATTGATTTTTCATAGGTTCCTTTAGTGGGAGCAATAACAAGTATTTCCTTCATAATAATTCCTCCATATTTCATCAAATAAACTTAAATATTATCTTATGACTAAATTTTATCAGTTATATTTTAACATTTTACTTTATATTTAATTATAAATAAAGTATTTTTAAAAGGAACATTATAAAAGACTGTATCAAAGTTAACTTTTAGAATTATAAAGTTTCACCTTTTTACAGTCTTTTAATATATAATATCTATTTATCAAATCTATCTACTTTAAATAATTTCATATTTTTATTTTGTTTGCCAAGATATAATTCACTTAACATTATACCTCCTAATATTGCAAAGAGTATACCATTTGCTCCATAACCTAAGCAATACCATAGATTGTTATTTTTATTATCTGGACCAATAAAACCTAAATTATCTAAAGTTGAAGCAAAACAACCACAATATTTATATTCAACTTCAATGTCTTTTATATCCTTAAACATGCTTTTCAATCTTTGTTCTAAAATATCGTACTTTTCATTGGCTAAAGTTTCATTTTCTATATCATCAAAACTTACATCTTCACCACCTATAATTAATCGATTGTCTTTAGTAGTTCTTAGATAATTATATGGGTCACAGTTATCTCTAATTAAAATGTTGTTTTTCCAAGAAGCTATGTTTTTAAGTGGTTTCGTTGCTATATTAAAAGTATTTGACTTAGTTGCAAAATTTCTTTTTGTAAATAAACTTGTATTGTACCCTGTAGCTACAATTAATTTTTTACCATGAACTTTGTGTCCATACGATACTTCAGCAGTAACCTTATCATTTGATAAATCTACTTTTTTTACTTCTGTATTTTCATATACTTGAAGACCATTTTTTAAACTTACATCAATCAAATGGTGACTATATTTATATGGGTCTAATTCTCGTCCTCCATTCTTTGCTATCAATCCTGATTTTAAATCAAAGCTAAAAGGGTTTGTGGATTCATCAATATATTCAACATCAAATCCATTTTCTTTTCTTAAGTTATATTCTTCTTTGATAGCCTTAACTTCAAGTTTGTTGGCAGTATAAAGTAGAGTATCTCTTTTGGCATAATCACACTTATTTCCATATAGCTCTATAAATGTATCTAATTCTTCAAGTGCTGAAGTACAAAGGTTATATGCTTTTAGAGCATCTTTTAGAGTCATAACCTCTGTTAAATCTATCAAATTGTCATCTAATTCATACTGTAATAGAGAAGTTGTCACGCTAGTGCTTCCATGTGCAATCCTTCCTTTTTCAAGAATGACAGACTTTATATTGTTTTTAGCTAGATAGTAAGCACAAATACATCCAGTTACGCCACCACCAACAATTATAACATCAGTATCAATATCATCAGTAAGGTATGGAAATTGTCTTGGAACTTTATTAATATTAGTAAAAATAGGATTTCCTTTTACATATTCTTGATTCATATACTTCACTCCTAAAATTTATTATGTATGAGTGTATTATTTTCTATAGCAAATAATATTATACATTTTAATTATCTAGTTATATGGGTATGTATAGATAAAATGTGATAACATTTTAGTATAAAACATATGTATAATATATTCATAATTACCTTATTTTAAGTAATATAGTATATAATGTTTGTTAACAAGTAAAAAGATTGAATAAAAGTTAATTAAAAATTTAAAGTAGGAGGTAAATTTATGCTTTCAAAAAATATAGCTTCTAAGGTATTAGAAAAGTGTCTAATTACTGGAGGAGATTTTGCTGAGATTTTTGAAGAAGACACTATAAATAATTCTATTAGTTTAATAGATAATAAAGTAGAAAATGCAATAGGTGGAAGAAATTATGGTATAGGAATAAGAATATTTAAAGGATTGAAAAGTATATATGCTTATACAAGTGACAATTCATTAAATAGTCTGTTGGATGTAGCATACAAAGCTGCTGTTGCTTTAGGGAAATTGGAAGATGGAAAAAGTGTAATATTAAATGACAGTATTAAAATAAATAACATACATAATATAAAAATTTATCCAAATTCAATAGGAAATAGAGATAAAGTAAGTGTTATGAAGGTTGCATATAAGAGTGCAAAAGAATTTAGTAATGATATATCTCAAGTAAGTGTTAGCTATTTGGATAAAGACCAAAAAATATTAATTGCAAACACTGAAGGTATATATGTTGAGGATAGAAGAATAAGAACCAGACTGGGGATAAGTTCAATTGCATCTAAGGGTAATGAAAATCAAACTGGATTTGAAGGCCCTGGAGGTTGTAAAGGGTTTGAAATATTTGAAGAAATAGACCCAGAATATTATGCAAAAGAATCAGCTAGAGTAGCACATACTATGTTGCATGCTAAAAATTGTCCTGCAGGTAATATGATGGTAGCAATAGATAATGGATTTGGTGGAGTAATATTTCATGAAGCTTGTGGACATTCTTTGGAAGCTACATCAGTTGCAAAGGGGAACTCTGTATTTGCAGATAAATTAGGTCAACAGATTGCTTCCACAAAGATTACAGCTATAGATGATGGTACAATACCAAACTACTGGGGTTCTATGAATATAGATGATGAAGGAAATCCAACTCAAAAGAATATACTGATTGAAAATGGAATTTTGAAGTCTTATATGATAGATAAACTTAATGGTAGACGAATGGGAATGAATCCTACAGGAAGTTCTCGTAGACAGAACTACAAATTTGCACCAACTTCAAGGATGACTAACACTTATATTGCTGCTGGAGAGGATAGACCAGAAGACATTATAAAGTCAATACCAGATGGACTTTATGCTAAAAAAATGGGTGGTGGTTCTGTAAATCCTGTAACAGGAGAGTTTAATTTTGCAGTTTCAGAAGGTTACTTAATAAAAAATGGAGAAATACAAGAGCCAGTTAGAGGTGCTAGTTTAATTGGAAAAGGTAGCGATATACTTATGAATATAGATATGGTTGGGAATAACGTAAAACAAGCTCAGGGGATGTGTGGCTCATCATCAGGAAGTATACCAACTAATGTAGGCCAACCTATGATAAGGGTAAAAGAAATTACTGTAGGTGGAAGATAGGAGGGATAATTGTGGAACTTAAAAATTTTAAAGATATATTATTTAAAAAGGCTCTAAGTGAAGGTTTTGAAGAGTGTGAAATATATTATTATACAGGAGAAAATTTAAGTATAAATATATATGAAGGAGAAGTTGAGAAATACAATCTTGATAAATCTTTTGGTTTATCTTTTAGAGGTAAGGTAAATGGAAAGATAGGTTATTCTTATACAGAAATTTTAGATGATAAAGCTGTTGATATGTTGATAAAAAATGTAAAAGATGGAGTAAACACTATTGAAAATGAAGATGTACAATTTATATATGAAGGAGATAAGCACTATAATGATGTAAAGACTTATTCTAAAGAGCTAGAAAATTTAGAGGCAGATAAGTTGATTGATTTAGCTTTAGAAATGGAAAGAGAGACTAAAGCTTATTCAGATAAGGTGGTAAATTTATCTAAATGTACTATATCTTATTCTGTATCAAGTAATGGTATATCTAATACTAAAGGTCTTAATTTAAGCAATAAAACTAATATGCTTATAGGGTTTGTAGTTCCTATCATAGAAGACAATGGACAAAAATATGATGGAATAGGATATAATATAGCAAATTCTATTGAAGAAATAAAACCTTGTGAGATAGCAAAACTTGGTGTTGATAATGCTTTATCTAAAGTAGGTGGTAAGAGTATTCCATCAGGTAAATATAAAACTATATTGCTTAATGAAGCTATGGTATCTTTGCTTAGCACATTTTCTGGGATATTTAATGCAGATTCAGCTCAAAAAGGATTATCTTTATTGAAAAATAGAGAAGGAGACATGATAGCATCTCCTATAGTTACAATAGTTGATGACCCACTTTTAGAAAATGGTATGGCATCTACTCCTTTTGATGATGAAGGAGTAGCTACATTTAAAAAAGAAGTTGTTTTAAATGGAAAGCTTATAACTTTACTTCATAACTTAAAAACAGCTAATAAGGCAGGTGTAAAGACTACAGGAAATGGAATAAAATCTTCATATTCATCACCTATAAGCATATATCCAACTAATTTTTATATAGAGAAAGGAGATAAATCTTTAGATGAAATTATAAAGGATATAGATGAAGGATTGATGGTTACTAGCTTTGCAGGACTTCATTCAGGTGCAAATTCAGTAACAGGAGACTTTTCTTTAGCTGCCAAAGGCTTTTATATCAAAGAAGGAAAAAAAGTATTTCCAGTAGAGCAAATTACAGTAGCAGGAAACTATTTTGACCTGTTAAAAGATATTGAAGCTATAGGAGCAGATTTAGAATTTCCAATGAGTAGTATAGGTTCGCCTTCAGTTGTTATTAAAGAGCTATCAGTAGCTGGAAAAGATGAATAATTAAAAAGTAATTTTGTGGATAAAAGGTCATGTTAATTTTAATTAATATGGCTTTTTATTATTTAAGTAGATTTTATTATCTAAGTTATATGAAAAAGTTGTGATGCATACAATTAATATCATACATTAAATTTAAAGGAGGAGATATTATGAGTGATGCACATTATGACATGCACAAGCGAAATGGATATTCAAGTGATGAGCCATATCCAGAGATAAAAGTTTTAGGTCCAAATAAGTACTATGCAGAATTATTGATGGATGACTATGCCGGAGTATCAAGTGAATTTACGAGTGTAAATCAATATCTATACCATAATTTTGATTTAGATGAAACGCATAGAGAGTTAAGTGAAATGTGGATAAATATATCTATAACAGAAATGTTACATATGGAGATATTAGCAAAGACTATAAGATTATTGGGTGGAAATCCTGTATATAGAGGTTCTACAAGTTCTTGTGGTGCATATTGGAATGGTGGTTTTGTATGTTATGGAAATTCTATTTGTAACAGATTAAAACTAGATTTGCATTTGGAGCATGTGGCTATTAATAATTATTATAAAGATATAAGTCTTATTGAAGACCCTTATATAAAAGCTATATTAAATAGAATAATCCTAGATGAAAAACTTCATGTAAGTTTATTTGAAAAGGCAATAGAGAAGTATTGTAAATAAATTTGAAAATTTAGTTATTCATCATTTTATTCATATATATAAAATAACCATCATACATTTTCTTGAAGGGAGTTGCTGTTGATATGTATTATGTATATGTGAATGATATAAACATAGCAGTATATGATTTGAATCCGAGTGCTAAAAAAACTGTACTTTTTATACATGGTTGGCCCTTAGGACATAAGATATTTGAATATCAAACAAATATATTGCCAAAACTCGGATATAGAACAGTTTCAATTGATTTAAGAGGTTTTGGTAAATCTGATGCAACATCAGGAGGATATACTTATAGCCAATTAGCAGACGATATTTATAAGGTGGTACATGCTATTGGATTAAAAGACTTTACCCTTGTTGGTTTTTCAATGGGAGGAGCAATCGTACTTAGGTATATGAGTTTATTTAATGGATATGGAGTGTCAAAATTGGTATTAGCTGCAGCTGCTGCACCATCATTTGTACAAAGACCTCCAGAATTTCCATATGGTATGACACGTGAAGATGTAAATAAATTGATAGCACAAGCATGTACTGATAGACCAGAAATGGTAACCGATTTTGGCGAAAAAGTATTTGCATCAAATCCACCAGAAAGCTTTAGAAGATGGTTTAATGATATTGGTTTTAGTGCATCAGGTATTGGCACTATTGGAACTGCTGTATCTCTAAGAGATGAAGAATTATTTAATGATTTAAAATGTGTAAGAGTGCCTACTGGTATATTTCATGGGAAATTAGATGAAATATGTCCGTATGAATTTGCAGTTTTTATGAATGAAAAAATAGAAGATTCAATTTTATATACTTTTGAGTATAGTGGTCATGCTATATTCTATGATGAGCTTAAACTATTTAATCAGGAATTTTTACAGTTTTTAGAGGAATAGATATATTTTATTATCACTTAGAAAAAGAGTAATATTATGTGAAAAGATTTAAGCTAAATTTTATGATGTTTTTTACACTAAACAAATAGGGTTTTAGAACTTGTAACTAAGTTCTGAGACCCTATTATTATATATTCCTAAAATTTGTTATAATTTATTCCTTGTCATTCTTAAAAATGTATTAATATATTAACGAATTTATATTAAATTTTTGTTTATATTCCAATAATGTCAAACTAACCGTTTTAGAAATTAAATTATATGTGAAAAAAGATAGCTTACATTATTTTATTATGGAAAATAATAGTAAATGGTACAAAATTTGATTTTTAAGATTTAAAACTTTTTTAAAAAGTGCTACAATAGACCAAATTATTACTTTCTATACTCGTTAAACAGGAGGTGGGACTATGAAAAAACATAATATTTTATTTGTATCAACTGATGACAAAATAAATATAGATATATCAAAACAATTGGAAAATATATTTGGAGAATTTTGTAATATAGATAACTTGGTATATGTAAATAGGATAAATATTGAACTGTCAAGCTATGAGCTTGTGGTATGTTCAGACAATGATATAAAGGAATATATACATAATAATATTGATAAAAATATACCTATTGTAATAGTACATCGTACTATAAATATTGAAAATATAAATCAGATAATAAGTATAGAAAATGATTCTGATGTTATGGTTATAGATGCTTATAAAGAGTCAGCAGATGAAACTGCCAAGATAATTAGAAAACTAGGATTAATTCATATTAATCTAATACCATATTATCCAGGTTGTGATAAGTCTAAATGTGAGATTGGAATTATTACGGGAAGCAGAAACAGCATACCACAAAACATAAAGCAAATAATTGACATAGGTGATAAGGTAATTGATATAAATACAGTTATAGAAATATTTACAAAACTAAATATATCTATAGATAAATTACATATTATTAAGGAAAAATACAATGAAGATACAGTAAGTGGATATAGGTATTATACAACTATGAATAAAACCATGAAGAGTTTTTTGGAGATTATAGATGAAGGTATTGCTTCTGTTGATAAATTAGGAAAATTTATATATTGCAACAAAGTATTTTCTAATCTAGTTGGAATAGACCAAAATGAAATTATATCTAATAACTTTATGGACTTATTTAGTGATAAGGTTATCAAAAAAATATTTTTTCAAGAAGATGAAGTTAATGATGAAGTAGTAAATTTAAATAACAAAAAACTGATAATTAATAAAGTAAATGTTTATGAAAATAATGAACGAATAAAGAGTATTATAAGCATTAAAAATATAAGTGCAATTCAAGTGCTTGAGGACAAGATTCAAAATAAACTTCAGTCAAAAGGTTTTGTATCAAAGTATACATTTGAGAGTGTTGTAGGTGAGAGTAAAATAATAAAAGAAAAAATTAATATTGCAAGAAAAATAGCAACTACAGACTTTTCTGTGTTGATACTTGGAGAAAATGGAACAGGAAAAGAAATATTTGCCCAGGCAATACATAATGAATCTCTAAGAAAAAACAAGCCATTTGTTGCAGTTAATCTATCTTCTTTGTCAGATACACTTATTGAAAGTGAACTTTTTGGCTATGATGAAGGAAGTTTTACAGGAGCAATAAAAGGTGGAAAAATGGGTATATTTGAAAGAGCACATACAGGAACAATTTTTTTAGATGAGATAGGTGATATATCTTTAGATGTACAGCAGAGATTGCTAAGAGTATTACAGGAAAAAGAAGTTATGAGAATGGGCGGAAGTAAAATTATACCAATAGATGTTAGAATTATAGCTGCAACAAATAAAGATTTAAAGAAAAAAATTAAAGAAGGTTCTTTTAGAGAAGATTTGTATTATAGGATTAATGTATTACATATAGAGATACCTAGACTTAGAGAACGTAAGGAAGATATACCTCTTATAAGTAAGTATTTTTTAGATGAAATAAATAGCAACAAATGTTTTACAGAGGAATCAATGCAAGCTTTAACATTGTATGAATGGCCAGGAAATGTAAGAGAGCTTAAAAATTTAATTTATTATATTGATACTATAGTTGAGGAAGATAGAGTAGATTATGAGCATTTGCCAGAACAATTTAGATTTGAAAAAAACAATACTTTAGTTAATGAAAATTTCGATTCAATTATCTTAGATTTCAAACAATCTAATTTCTTTGAGGAAAGTATATGTATATTGACCAGTATAGAAACTTGGAATAATAAAAATATATTATTAGGAAGAAATAAACTGCAAGAGATTTTAAAAGAAAAAGATATAGTTTTAAGTGTAGACCAAATTAGAAAAAGAATAGATAAGTTAAAGAGCCATGGTTTACTTTTATCTGGAGTAAAAAAACAAGGTAGTTTTATAACTGATGAAGGAAAGAACTTTATATCATATGTAAAAATTAAGGGAGTGATATAGGGGACTAAAAAGGCAAAACACCCTAAAAAAATCCCTATAATGGATAGAAATAAATAAAATTATCTTTAAGATTAAGATAATTCAAAAATATTGAATAAATAATCTAAGAAGATTATTTTTAATAAAACAGTAGTAAATATCAACCTTACTACTGTTTTTATTTTTTGCAAGATTTATTATACAATTAAAAATTATATTTTGGCACATCAATTGCTACATAGGAAAAATATAAAAAATTGTAGAACTTGGAGGATGTTGTTATGAAGTCAGCTTACAAAGGATATGAAGCCTATAGTTATTTAGAAAAAGGAAAAGATATTTCATCTATTGAGATGTGTAAAGGAGATAAAAGAGTTAAAGAATACCTTATTGAATTAGATGATATTCAAGAAGCTAAGGTTAAAAGTATAGTGGATGAAAAAATATTTATATCATTACATGAACATCCAGTATTATTTCCAGAACACCTAGAAAGAGATATATTTGAATATAATAGGGAAGGTAAACAAAGATGTGCTTATGAAGCATTATCAAGAGGATATTATGATGCTATATTTGATAATTTAATGGATGGTGTATGTACGATAACATCAAATTCAGGGTGGAAATGGGATGATATATTAATAGATTTAGGCATGAGATTATGTGATTTAGCTCATCAAGATTTTGTCATAAAGTGTGAAAAAGTAGAAGATATATACAGAGCTAAAAGTGAAGGTAAAGTAGCATTGATACCAACATTAGAAGGTGCAGCACCAATAGAAAATGAACTTGATAGAATAGATATACTGTATGGATTTGGTATAAGGTTAATGGGTATAACATACAGCGAATCCAATGCATTAGGTTCAGGACTAAAAGAAGAGAAAGATGGAGGTCTTACAAATTTTGGGAAAAAAGCTGTTGAAAGAATGAATAAAATTGGAATGGCAATAGATTGCTCTCACGTTGGAGTTCAAACTACACTTGATGTAATAGAATATAGCAAGGACCCAATAATATTAAGCCATGTTGGGGCAAGAAGTTTATGGAACACAAAGAGACTAACTCCAGATGAAGTATTAATAGCATGTGCTAAAAAAGGAGGGGTTATAGGTGTAGAAGCAGCACCTCATACTACAATAACAGAGAAGAATAAAGAACATTCAATAGAGTCATTTATGGAACATTTTGAGTATATTAAAAATTTAGTAGGAATAGACCATGTAGCTTTTGGACCAGATACAGTATATGGCGACCATGTAAAATTACACTCAGTACTAGCTGCTAAATTTGATATAAAAAAAATAACAGGAACAAAAGAACATCCCAAAGTAGAATATGTAAAAGGTCTTGAGAACCCAACAGAAACTTCAAAAAACATTGTTAGATATTTAGTAAAGCATGGATATAGTGATGAGGAAATAGAGAAGGTACTAGGTGGAAATATACTTAGAGTACTAAAACAGGTTTGGAAATAGATATATTAGAAATATTAATAAAATTTGAGGATTTATAGGGAGGTTTTATAAATGGATTATTTAAAATTAGCTAATCATCCACTTTTGTGGATAGCGAGTACAGTAGCAGTATCAATAGTAGTGGTACAATCCCTTATATTTGCTATAAAATCTTGCAAAGTTGGTAAAACAATGGGAATAACAGATAAACAAATAAAGTCAGCTGTTAAGAGTAGTGCTATTTCAGCTATTGGGCCTTCAATGACTATATTTGCTGGAATGGTATCGCTTATAGTAACTATGGGTGGGCCTATAGCATGGATGAGATTATCATTTATAGGTTCTGTAATTTTTGAATCAATGTCAGCCGGATTTGGAACAGATGCATTAGGTATAACTTTAGGTTCTCCTGAAATGACAAAACTTGCATTTACAAATGCAGTTTGGACTATGATATTAGGTTCTTTAGGATGGATAATATTCACATTACTATTTGGACATAAACTAGATAAGATAACCAATGTTATATCTAGTGGCAAGAAATCATTTATACCAATAATATCTCTAGGAGCAATGTTGGGTTCATTTGCATATCTAAATGCTGATAGGGTGTTGCGTTTTGATAATGGAACAATTGCATGTATAAGTGGAATGGCTATAATGGTAATATTGTGTATGCTTGAAAAGAAGAAAAATATAAAATGGTTAAGAGAGTGGGGGCTTACAATATCAATGTTTAGCGGAATGATAATAGCTTCAGTAATATAAGGGGGGAGTTAGTTTTATGAGTAAAGTAAAATCTATATACAATGAAGAATATTTACCTTTTATGATAAGGTATGGAAGATTAACACTATCTTTGGGTATTATAGCAGCATTAGTTCCTGGAATAATTTTGAGCTTTGGATTTGGTATTATGCCTCCAATATCAGCATTATTAGCAAGTACAATGGCAATTGTCAGTATGAGTGCTCCAAATTACATAATAGAACCAGTTTCTTATTCACCAATCTTAGGTATACCAGGAACTTATATGAGTTTTCTTTCTGGTAATATATCTAATATGAGGCTACCATGTTCAATAGCAGCTCAAAAGGCAGCAGAAGTTGAATCAGGTACAGAAGAAGGCTCGATAATATCTACAATAGGAATAGCTGTATCTATTTTAGTGAATATAAGTATACTAACTATAGGGGTAATTTTAGGAGGAAGCGTACTATCTAAAATTCCAGCTGAAGTAGTAGAAAAATTAAACTTAATTTTACCAGCTCTATTTGGGTCAGTTTTTGGACAAGTATTTTTACAAGATAAAAAATTAGGCCTAGTAGCAATTGTAATATCTGTATTGACTATTATATTATCAAAGCAAGGTATAATACCACAGTCTCTAGTAGTTCTTATATGTGTATTTGGTACTATATTAATTGCAAGAGCTATGTATAAAGATAAGCTTAGTGACTAATTACAATGAAATAATAGTGAATTTTCAAATATGAAATTTAATAATTTGATTTTCAAATATAAAAATTACATTAAGATTATTTAAAAATTGGTTTTTAAGGAGGGAATATTTTGATATATGATTTAATCTTAAAAAATGGATTTATAATAGATGGTACAGGTAATCCTGGTTTTTATGGAGATATAGCAATTAAAGACAACTTAATAGCAAAAATAGATTCTAAGATAAATAGCAATATAAATAAAGAGATTGATTGTTGTGGAAAAGTTATGACACCTGGATTTATTGACCCTCATGTTCATGAAGAAATAGTAGCAATACTAGATGGTAAATTTGAAAAGTTTCTAAAACAAGGAGTTACAACAACTATAAATGGTAATTGTGGACATTCTATAACACCATATTCTTCTGAAAATGTGTATGAATATATGTATAAAAATGGTCTACTACTTGAAGAAGAAAAAAAGTATCTTATAGATAAAAATAAATGTTGGAATAATTTTACAGAATATTGTGACCTTATATCTAAAAGTGGTATTTCTGTCAATATGGGATTCTTGTTGGGGCATGGGACTATAAGATGGAGTGTTATGGGAGGTTCTAAGGATAGAACTCCTACAGAAAAGGAAAAAAATGAAATTACAGATATAATAAATGATGGAATGAAAAGTGGTGCTTTTGGAATATCTACTGGATTGGCATATATACCAAGTAAGTATGCTGATATTGATGAACTTGTTGATATTGCAAGGCAGATTAAAGAGTATGATGGTATATATACATCTCATATTAGAGATTACATAGGAAGATATAATGCAGTAAAAGAAGCCATAGAGGTTGGGCAAAAAAGTGGTGCTAGGGTTCAAGTATCTCACTTAAGTCCAGTTGAAATAGAAGCATTTGATGAGATATTAAAGGCTAGGTATAATGGTGTTGAAATAATGGTTGACACAGTACCAAGAAGTTCTGGGCATTGTATGAAGAAAAAAAGAGTAATTCAATTTATTATGGCAATATCATCTAGTCTATTTGAATTAGGTATAGATGGGGTAATGGATGCTCTTAGAAATGAAGAGGGAAGAACACTTATATTAAAAGAAGCATTTATACTTGGAGATAGGGGGAGTATAATACTTCTAAACACTAAAGATATTAATATGGAAAAGAAATCAATACGTGAAATAGCTACACAAAAAGGAATAGATGAGGACAAGTTATTACTCGATTTACTTTTAGATGGAGACGAAGAACTTATCTTTTGTTTAGGAGGAATGTATAGAGCTGATTTCCCAGATAAACTACATGATGATAAAATAATTGATAATCCATTTGTTATGGTTGGTTCAGATTGTTTGTTTAGTGTGGGTGGGGATATGTCATGGTTTGAACTACAAAGAAGAGGAGCTTTTCCAATTTTCTTCAATATGTACAGAAAGTCTGGTGTTAGATTGGAAGAGATTGTAAGAAGAGTTACTTCATTACCAGCTAGGCAATTTAAAATAAAAAATAGAGGTATTCTTAAAGAAGGGTTGATAGCTGATATAGCAGTTATTGACATGGATAACTATAGTTATTCTAGGTCAGAAGATATTGATTTTTCAAAGCCACAATTACTAGCCAATGGTGTTGAATATGTAATTGTAAATGGAAAAATTGCATTGGAAAATGGAGAGATTACTGAGAATAAATGTGGTGAAGTATTAAAAAGATAAGGTTTTAAAAATAATATGATTTAGAAAGTAAATAAATATCTAAGTAAGTAAAGACGAAGTTTGAGATTTATTTAAATAAAAATCATGCTTCGTTTTTATTTATAGTATTAATATTTATTTTAATAATCAGATAATATTTGTACTTTATAGTGAAAAAATTAATATTTTTAATCATTAAATTATGTAAAAAATTGGATAAATAGATAACTAAATCATTTGAGAAAAGATTTTTAGAAATAAAAAATGATAACTAAATAACCCCTTTAATATTTATCAAATAGCCAGTCATAAATATTAAAAGGGGTTATTTAGTTTATAAAAATTATTTGTAATAAAGTAGGATATATTAATAAATATGATAGAATATATATTATAAATTAAATTTATTAATATAAGGGGGGAACTTTGAGTTCTTATAGATTTCTTACATTATAAGAACCTATACTTTATGCGGGAGTTATTAAAAGTAACACTTATAGTAATGCTTGTTTTGATAAATGCTTTTTTTGTAGCTTGTGAATTTGCTATGGTAAAACTTCGTAGTTCTAGGATTGATACCATGATAACTGAAGGTAATAATAATGCAAAAAGATGTAAAATAATAAAAGACAACTTAAATTCCTATCTTTCTGCATGTCAACTTGGTATAACACTTTGTTCACTTGCATTAGGTTGGATGGGAGAATCTACAGTTAAAGAGTTAATTTTACCAATAGTAAGTGTATTTAATCTTAGTGAAAGTATTATATATACTATATCAATTTCCATTTCTTTTTTAATTATAACAATGATGGAGGTTGTAATAGGAGAGTTGGTTCCTAAAGCTTTAGCACTTTATAATACAGAAAAAATAATGTTGAGTACATCTTTTTTATTAGTAGGATTTTATAAGTTAACATATCCAATAATATATTTTTTCAACTTAAGTACTGATTTATTTCTTAAACCATTTGGATATTCACAAGCTGATGAGGTTGATGAACCCCATACAGGTGACGAAATAAGACTATTAGTAGAAGAAAGTTATAAAAGTGGACTTATAGATGAATCAGAGCAAAGATTAGTTGATAATATTTTTGAATTTGAAGAAAAGAAAATTAGAGAGATAATGGTTCCTAGAACTGATATGGTATGTATATATGAAAGTGATTCTGAAGAAAAGATATTAGCTATTTTAAAAGAGGAAGGTGTTACAAGATATCCAGTATGCAGAAAAAATAAAGATGATATATTAGGTTTTGTACATATAAGAGATTTATACAATCAAAAGATAAATGAAAATAAAATTGAACTAGAAGAAATATTGAGAGATATTATATATATATCTGAAAATTTAACTATAGATAAAGCTCTTGAGAGAATAAGAAAGGAAAAACTTCAACTTGCTATAGTTGTGGATGAATATGGTGGTACATCTGGTGTGGTAACAATAGAAGATATACTAGAAGAGATAGTTGGAGAAATTCAAGATGAATTTGATAAAGAAGAGACTCATATTAAGAAAATAGGAGCAGGTTCTTACTTAGTTGATGGAACTGAATCTATCAACTATATTAATAAGTATTTTGGACTTGATATAGAGCATGATGGATTTGACAGTATAGGTGGATGGATATCCTATATGCTTGGTTCAAATATTAAAGTAAACCAAAGTGTAACTTTTGAAAATTACAATTTTACAATATTAGAATTGGATAAATTGAGGGTTGTAAAATTAATCATAAAAAGTGTAATATAATTATATCAAAAAATATTGGAGGAATTGTATGCAAAAAGTAGAAGGAATTATTTTTGACATGGATGGAGTTTTGTTTGACTCAGAGAGAATTTCTCTTGAATTTTGGATGGAGACGTTTGAAAAGTATGGATATACTATGACTAAGGAAATTTATACATCAGTTATGGGAAGAAATCGTAAAGGAATAATAGAAGGTCTTACAGATATATACGATAGTTCTGTACCAATAATAGATTTATATGACGAAAAAACTAAAAATATGATTGAATTTATGGAGAGGAAGGGAGCTCCTATCAAATTAGGAGTCAATGAACTAATCTCTTTTTTAAAGGAAAATGGATACAAAATGGCTGTTGCAACATCAACAAAGAGAGAAAGAGCAGTAAAGAGATTAGCTAAGGCAAATTTAAAAGATTACTTTGATGCTATAGTTTGTGGAGATGATGTTGTAAACTCGAAACCAAACCCTGAGATATTCCTAAAAGCAGCTAAAAAGATAAATGTTAATCCCAAAAATTGTATTGTCATAGAGGATTCGCCTATGGGAGTTGAAGCTGCATACAATGGTGGTATAAGATGTATAAATGTACCAGATTTAAAAGAGCCAGATGAGCAAATTAAATCACAATCACATAAGATACTTGAAAATTTACTGGAAGTTAGAGAATACCTAAAAAGTTTGAACTCTAAAGAATGTCACAATCTATAATATAAAGTATTAATTAAATAAATTAAATATAATTTCTTTGATTTAGAATAAATCCATGAATATGAGAAAAAATAAGTATAAACAGCTAGGAGGAATATTCATGGATAATGTAGGTTCTCTATTATATTTTTTATTTAATTTTTTCTTGTATGGTTTTATAGGTTGGATAATTGAAAACTTATATAGTTATTATAAACAAGGGCATTTTCAAGAAGATGGATTTTTAAATGGTCCATTTAAACCAATGTATGCAATTGCAATGTCGATTATAATAGAGGTCTCAAGATTTATTGACCCCAATAATATATTTGCATTGCTTTTATTATGTCTAGTAGTGCCGACAGTAGTAGAATATATTACAGGAATACTTATGAAAGTATATTTTAATAAGGTCTATTGGGATTATTCAGATTATAAGTACAATAGTAGAGGAATAGTATGTCTAAAGTTTTCTGTATATTGGACTATATTGACATTTATTGGAGTTAGATATTTTCAAGTGTATATAGTTGATAGTTTATATAGTCTTATAATACCTTATTGGCCAATTGTTGTAACTATACTTTTAGTAACATTGTTTGTGGATGAAATTCTTACTATAAAATTTTTGAGGGGAAATAAAGATATAGTAGAAAGATAACTTTAAAAATATAAGTTGAATTTAGATTGTAGTTAAAAGAAAGCTATGTTAAAATGGTGAAATCATTTAAAATTAGCTTTCTTTTTTATTTGATAAAATTATTTTATAATATATCTATAAGTTGTAAAGTTTTTTATTAAAATTAAAATAAAGTGTAGAAAATGGGGAGTGATTTATGATGGGTAAAATAAGATTTGGTATTGTTGGGACAAGCAATATAGCAAATATATTTCTAAGAGCTGCATCTAGGGTTAAAGACTTTGAATTGGTTGCTGTATATTCTAGAAATTTAGAAAAAGCTAGAGAATTTGGAACTCTATATGGAGCAAGTATTTTTTTTGATGATTTAGAACAAATGGCTAAATCGAAGGATATAGATGCTGTATACATAGCTTCTCCAAATGCATTACATTCAAAGCAAACCATTACTTGTTTAAAACACAAAAAACATGTGCTTTGTGAAAAGTCGTTAGCATCTAATTTAAAAGAAGTCAAATCAATGATAAAAACAGCCAAAGATAATAATGTATTGCTTATGGAAGCTATGAGAATTACATGTGTTCCAAACTTTAAAGCAGTTAAAGAAAACTTGTATAAAATAGGGAAAATAAGAAGATTTTTTGGAAGCTATTGTCAGTATTCTTCAAGATATGATAAATATAAAAATGGAATTATAGAAAATGCCTTTAAAAAAGAGTTGTCAAATGGAGCTTTAATGGATATAGGAGTGTATTGTATACATCCTATGGTGAATTTATTTGGTGCTCCAAAAACTGTAAAGGCAGTTTCTCATATACTTCAAACTGGAGTGGATGGAGAAGGTTCAGCTGTATTTCAATATGATGATATGGATGCGATAATTCAGTATTCTAAAGTAGCTGATTCTTATATACCATCTGAAATACAGGGAGAAGAGGGAAGTATAATAATTGAAAAGCTTAATCTATTTGAAAAAGCTATTATTAAATACAGAGATGGAAGAGAAGAAGATATATCTATTCCAAAAGAAAAAGCAGAGGAAAAGCCTAGAGAAATAGAAGGAATGTATTATGAACTTGTAGAGTTTATAAGTCTTATAAATAACAATAAAATAGAATCAAATATAAATTCTCATGAAAATTCAATAATAGTAATGGAAATTATGGATGAGATAAGAAGACAAAGTAGTATTGTTTATCCAGCTGATAGTATATAGTTTATATTAGAAAATATAAGAATTTATAATATATATTCTTAAATAAATTTAATTTTAAGTTAAGGTAAGGTGTATACTTAACCAAGTGTTAAAATGTCAAATTATAAGTATGAAAAAGTGCTAAAAAGAAATTTATTTTTGGCGTTTTTTTCTTTTTTTTTACAATTTTGTAACAGTATCAAAAAAAGTTTTGACGATTTTATTACAATTTTGTAGTTGAATATACATATCAAAACTAATATGATTAATAATAACATAAATTTGAATATTTTTAGAGGAGAGAAAATATGAGAAAATTGATATACTTTATTACACCTTTTATAATAGGCGTAGTATTTTTATTTGGGTTAGACAAATTTCTTGATTCTAAAACTGATGAACTTTTGAGGGAGAAAAATCTACTTCCAATTATGGATGATACTTTAAGTGATATAAAAGATAAAGGGGTTACAGCAAATAATCATTTTTTAAGAGAAAAGGATATTATGATTTTGGGGTCATCAGAACTTAGTAATTCAACAAAACAACATCCAAAGTACTATTTTAATACAAATAGGAGTAAAAATAAGGTGTTTGCAATTGGGAGAGCCTATACTCAGACATTACAAGATGCTGCAATATTAGGAAGTATGAATCCTAATATTGATAATAAGAAAGTTGTCTTGTTAATTTCTATGCAATGGTTTATGGAAAAAGACGGAGTCACAAGTCACCATTATCAGTCTAGATTTTCACCAATACAATTTTATCGATTTTTAGATAATCCAAAAATATCTAAACAAAATAAGATTGAATATGCAAAAAAATCAAGTAAGTTATTATGGGGAAGTGACGAGTATAAAGCAGAAGCATTATATGCTAAGCTATATGAGCCTAAGACATTTCCTGAAAAAGCTGAAAAGGTGCTTTTAGAGCCTTATTTTCAAGGAAGAAAGTATTGTATAGCTCTTAAAGAAAAGGGTATTCTTTATAAACGATTAATTAAGCTAGATAAAAAGAGAGCAACAAAAAGAAAAAGACCAATAAATTGGTCATATGAGAGAAAGAAAGCCATTGAAGATGCTAAAAAAAGAGTTGGTAAAAATCCACTAAATATTGATAAGTACTATTATAAAGAGCATTTTAAAGATGGTATAGAGCAATACAAAGGAAGAGACAAAGATGTAAATTTATTAACATCTAAGGAGTTTGAAAATTATAAACTGATGCTAAATGTATGTACTGACTTAGGTATTAAGCCAGTTGTTGTATTAATCCCAAGTATGGATAAATTCTATAATTTGACTGGTATTTCTGAAAAAGAAAGAAATCAGTACTACGATAAAGCACAAAAAATAGCAGAAAGCAAAGGCTTTGAAGTTCTAAACCTTAAAGATAAAGGGTCAGATAAGTATTATTTAAGGGATGTAATGCATCTTGGTACGAAAGGATGGGTAGATGTCTGTGAGAGATTATTTAAAATATTTAAAGAACAATGAAGATTTGTTAACTAGTATTTGTTTAACTATGGTTATAATATTGGCGATAGGAGTTCTAACATTTACTCCATTTAAAGAATTGCCATTTATTTATAACGGATTTTAAAGGAGCATTCTTATATGAAAATTATTGAAGGAATAAAAAAATATTCAAATACAGATAGAACAGCACTAATGTGTAATGGAGATAAACTTTCTTATAAAGATTTAAATGAATATTCAGATGCTATATCAGTATTTCTAAAGGATGTATACAAAGAAGAAGATACTCCTATAGTAATTTATGGAAATAAAGAAAACATGATAATGGCATGTATGATAGGAGCTTTAAAATCAGGTAGAGCGTATGTGCCTCTTGATATTAGTTTTCCAATTGATAGAGTTTTTGAAGTCACTAAAGAGATAAAACCAAAGGTATTATTTAACTTTAGTGATGAAAGAAATTTTGGAGATATCAATGTAATTGATATGGATAAATTAAATTATATAATAAATGAATATCAGGGAAAATCATTAGATAAAGAAAACTGGGTAAAAGATGATGAAAATGCATATATACTATTTACTTCAGGAAGTACAGGAAAGCCAAAAGGGGTTCAAATAAGTTCAAACAATTTAGATAGCTTTTCAGATTGGATAAGCCCATATCTAAACATAGATGGAAGTGAAAAAGTAATAATGAACCAACCAGCATATTCTTTTGACCTTTCAGTTACAACAATATACCCTGGTCTTATCCATGGAGCTACATTATTTTCAATATCAAAAGATGTATTAGCAGACTATAAAGAACTATTTAGACAATTTAGTATCTCAGATATAGCTGTATGGGTGTCAACTCCTTCTTTTGCAGGAGTATGTATAACTGAAAAAGAGTTTAATAGTAAAATGCTTCCTAACCTTGAGTCAATGATATTCATAGGAGAAGCACTTTCAAAAAATCTTACTAAAGAACTTATGAGTAGATTTCCAAACACAAGAATTATCAATGGATATGGACCAACCGAGGCTACTGTTGGTGTAAGTGTAAATGATATGACTCAAAAGGCTATAGATGATGAAAAAAGTCTTCCAGTTGGATACCCTATGTCAAATTGTAAAATAAAAATACTTGATGAAGATGGAAATGAGCTTAAAGAAAATGAAAAGGGTGAAATTATAATAATTGGACCATCAGTTTCTAAAGGTTACTTCAATAATAAAGAAAAGACTGATGAAGTATTTTTCTATGATGAAATAGATGGTGTAAAGTGGAGAGCTTATAAAACTGGAGATATGGGATATCTTTTAGATGGAAATATATATTATTGTGGAAGAAAAGATTTTCAGATTAAATTAAATGGATTTAGAATTGAAATAGAAGATATAGAAAATAATTTGAGAAAAGTACATAATGTAAAAAATGCAGTAGTTTTACCAGTATATAAGGACGAAAAAATTGCTTACTTAAAAGGTATTGTTGAGTTAAATGAAAAGAATGATTTAAGTAATATTAAAAATGGGATGATAATAAAAAAGGAACTTGGAAAGTATATACCTTCATATATGATTCCAAGAAATATTTCAATAATCTCTGAGTTTCCAACAAATATCAATGGTAAAATAGACAGAAAGAAACTTATGGAGGAAATTTAATGATTTTTTCACAATATGGAGATTATTTTTATCTTTATATATTATTATTAACATCAATACCAGCAGTAATTTTAGGTCTAATGGGCAAGAATATAAAGTATTATGGTATGTTGGCAAGTTTGTTTATGATATTCTTAATAGTAGGAATTGATGTCCAACTAAAGTACTTGGTAATATTTATTATTCTTGAAGTAATAATAGTTAAAGGATATGAATATGTAAGAAGAAAAACTAAAAATAAATACATATATTGGGGATTCTTGTTTGCATCAATGCTCCCAATAATAATAAATAAAATATCTCCAGTTACTTCTTTTGGAATAATTGGATTTATTGGAATATCATACTTAAATTTCAGAACTATACAAATGGTTATTGAAATTTATGATGGAGCTATAAAAGAAGTTAAAATTTCAAAGATGCTTTATTTTATGTTATTTTTTCCAACTTTAAGTTCTGGACCTATTGATAGGTCAAGAAGATTTGAACAGGACTTGGAAAAACAAATCTCTAGAAAAGAGTATATAGAAGAATACTTACTGCCAGGAATAAAAAATATTGTCATGGGAGTAGGTTATAAGTTTGTTATAGCATTTTTGATAAATACATATTGGGTATCAAGAATACCTAAAGATATGAGTTTTATAAATATTTTAAGTTATATGTACGCATATAGTTTATACCTGTTCTTTGATTTTGCAGGATATAGTTTATTTGCTATAGGTACAGGGTACATATTTGGAATACAAGTACCTATAAACTTTGACAAGCCATTTATCAGCAAAGATATGAAAGAGTTCTGGACAAGATGGCATATAAGTCTTTCAAGATGGTTTGGAGATTATATTTTTTCTAGATTTGTTATGTCATCAATGAGAAAGAAAAGATTTAAGAAAAGGACTACTGCTGCTCATGTGGCTCAGATGATAACCATGATAACAATGGGATTTTGGCATGGTCTAACTTGGTATTATGTTGCTTATGGTGTATACCAAGGATTGGCACTTGTGTTAACTGATATATATCAGCGAAAATCTAAATTTTATAAAAAACATAAAAAAGATAAATGGTTCGAGAGAGTGCAGATTTTCATTACATTCCATATTGTGTGTTTTGGATTGCTGATATTCTCAGGTTATTTAGCTTAATTTTAAGGAGGAAAATTTATGCAAGAAACAGTTATAGAAATATTTGAAGATGTATTAGGGACTGATGAGATAAGAGAAGATTTAGACCTTAATTTATTTGAGACGGAACTTTTAGACTCATTAGCTATGATTGAAGTTTTACTTGAAATTGAAAATAGATTAGGGATAGAGCTTCAACCAACTGATTTAGAGAGAAAAGATATGTCTACTGTAAATAATTTAGTAAAATTCTTGGAGACAAGAAAATAAATTAGTAGTTAGACTTTAAATATTAATTTATAAAATAAAATTTTACAAAGTCCATCTGATACTAATATTTGATGGACTTTTTTAATGATAATACAAAGTCTTTTGAAAATAACTTTAATTAAGTAAAAAATTTAATACATAAATATGATTTCATAAATCTTAGGTATCATTGTAATATTATAGGAGAAAAATATATTATATTTAGGAGGAAAATGAATGTCTTTAAATTCGATAGATAGAAAAAAAGAAATACTTAAATTACTAGATTCAAAAGGGAAGGTAAACACTAAAGAATTAGTAAAAAGATTAGAAGTATCATCAGAAACAATAAGAAGATATTTGGAAGAATTAGAAAATGAAAATAAATTAAAAAAGGTATATGGTGGTGCTATAAAAATAAATTATGGAGTGATTGAACCAGAACATATAAAGAGAAACAATACTAACCTAGATAAAAAGCAAAGTATTGCTAAATATGCAGCTAAGTTTGTAAATGACAATGAGTCAATTATCATAGATGAAGGTACTACCAATTTGCAGATTGTAGATTATATAATATCTGTAAACAATTTAAAAATTATTACAAACTCTTATCCAGTTCTGTCAAAATTGATTTCTTACGAGAATCAAGGTTTGTTTGATGGAGAAGTTATATTTATTGGTGGAAAAGTAAATTTAAAACACCAAAGGACAGCATGTCCAATATCAATAGATGCTATGAAAAACTTATACGTAGATAAAGCTTTTATATCTAGTGAAGGTATACTTGATAGTTTTGGAATTAGTAGTATAGACCAAAATAAGGCATTGTTGTCAAAAGCATATATAAAAAATTCAAAGGAAAGTTTTGTATTATGTGATAGTTCTAAAATAGGAATTGCTAGTATGTATAAGATAGCAGATTTAGAGGAATTAGATTTTGTTATTTGTGATGTAGAACCTCCGAATGAATGGAAGGATAAGTTAAATGAGATAAATATAACATGGATAGAAGCAAAATAAACCCTTAGTTTTATATAATACAACTATGCTCAATACAACTAAATTCATAAAATATAGTCAGTTCATAGATTAAGATTAGAAAGTAAATTTTAGATTGTAACTTAGGATTTTATGGGAATATGATACAAAATAAAAACAACTAAATACAACTAAAAACAGAAATTTAATATATATTTAACCTAAATATGATGTATAATTAACATATGAAAGTTATACTTTAAAAGTAAAAACAATTAAAAACACAAAAATTCTAAAAAGAATCTATGGAGGCTATAAATATGAAAAAGATATATGGAGAAAAAATAAAAGCAGTAGTATTCGATTGGGCTGGAACAACAGTAGATTATGGATGTTTTGCACCTCTTAATGTATTTATAGAGATATTTAAAAGAAGAGGTATAGATGTAACAATGGAAGAAGCAAGAAAACCTATGGGAAAATTAAAAATAGACCATATAAGAGAAATGTGTGAAATGGATAGAATAAAGAATATTTGGTCAGATAAGTTTGGTAAAGTGCCAACTGAAGATGATGTAAATGAACTTTATGCTGAATTTGAGCCAATGTTATTTGAGACATTAGAAGAGTATACGACTCCAATTCCTCATGTTGTTGAAACTATTGAAAAGTTGAGAAAAAATGGATTAAAAATAGGTTCTACAACGGGTTATACAAGAGAGATGATGAACATAGTTGAACCAAATGCAGCAAAGAAAGGATACTCACCCGATTTTCTTGTAACACCATCAGAAGTATCTCAAGGAAGACCATATCCTTGGATGTGCTATAAAAATGCTGAAGCTTTAGGGGTGTCTCCTATGAGTTCTATGGTAAAAGTAGGAGATACAATAAGTGATGTAAAAGAAGGCGTAAATGCAGGAATGTGGAGTGTTGCTGTAATAAAAGGTTCAAGTGAGTTAGGGCTTACACAAGAAGAAGTAGAGAACATGGATAAGGAAGAATTAAAAGCTAAGATGAGTATAGTTTCAAAGAAATTTAAAGAGGCAGGAGCACATTTTGTAATAGAAACTATGGCTGAGTTAGAAGATATACTAATAAAAATAGAGAATGAAACTATTAAATCAGATTTTGTACCAGAAAATGATTACATATTACTTACACCAGGACCACTATCTACTACTAAATCAGTAAGAGCATCTATGTTAAAAGATTGGTGTACTTGGGATGTTGAATATAATAACCTAGTACAAGATGTTAGAAGAAGATTAGTATCTCTAGCAACCCAAAATACAGATAAATACACAAGTGTATTAATGCAAGGAAGTGGGACTTTTTCAGTAGAAGCTATAATAGGAAGTACTATTTCAAAAGATGGTAAACTTCTTGTAATTGCAAATGGAGCATACGGAAAGAGAATGAAAGATATATGTAATTATCTTAACATACAATTTGTTGACTGCACTTTTAAAGATATAGAAGCAGTGGATTTAAATGTAGTAGAAAATTTATTAAAAGAAAACAAGGATATAACACATATATCAATGGTTCACTGTGAAACTACTACAGGTAGATTAAATCCTATACAAGAGGTAGGGAAACTTGCAAAAGAATATAACAAAATTTATATAGTTGATGCTATGAGTAGTTTTGGGGGAATTGAGATTGATGTTGAAGATTTTAATATAGATTTTTTAGTTAGTAGTTCTAACAAATGTATACAAGGAGTACCTGGATTTGGTTTTATAATAGCTAATAAAGAGGAATTATCTAAATGTAAAGGTATAGCTAAATCATTATCTCTTGATGTGTATGCGCAATGGGATACTATGGAGAAAAATAATGGTAAATGGAGATTTACTTCACCTACACATGTTGTAAGAGCTTTTTATCAAGCTTTATTAGAATTGGAAGAAGAAGGTTCTGTTGAAAAAAGATATGCTAGATATAAAGAAAATCAGTTTACAATAGCTTCAAGATTAAAATCTTTAGGCTTTGATACTTTGGTGAATGATAATGCTCAATCACCTGTAATAACAACTTTCTTATATCCTAAAAATGCAAAGTTTGAATTTATGGAATTTTATACTTATTTAAAAGATAATGGATTTGTTATCTATCCAGGTAAATTGACTGATATAGATACATTTAGAATAGGTAGCATAGGTGAAGTTTATCCAACTGATATGGAGAGACTAGCTGATGTAATAGAAAAATTTATCAATAGATAGAAGAAGATAGTGTCTTGTAGGTTACAGAATAGTGCGGAAAGCCCACTCCTTTAGGTGTGTGAGATGATAGCACAAACAGTGTATAAAAAGTATTGACAGTAGAATTTAAAGACTTATATTTTAGAAGTTTATACAATGAATATATAAAGATTGAGTAATAGGGATATATTTTATTTAAACCACAATCTAAGAAATTAGATTTATAGTTTAAATAAAGCATTTCCCTATTATTTTTATGCCTATTTATAGAAAATAAATGATAGTTGCTTTATTAAGTATTATTATCATACTTGACAACGTAACAATGTTTTGTTATATTAGGTTTAAAGATAAAATACGGTAAAGAAAGGATATCATTATGAATGAAGAATTAAGTTCACTAAGATTTGATGGTGTTGGAAAATGTAAAGGTGGAATTTTTGATAATGTTAATATATCAGGAACAGGCAAAATAGAAGGAAGTGTAAAATGTAGTAAATTTGATTCTTCTGGTTCAGCAAAAGTTTTTGGGACAACAGAATGTAATGAATTTTTTACATCTGGTTTAAGTAAAGTAGAAGGAAACATACTGGCATCAAAAGTTGAGATATCGGGACTTCTTAGATGTACAGGAAATATTAATTCTGTTGAAATTGATACTAGTGGAATTATTAATGTAGAAGGAAGTATAAAATCTGATATTATTCATGGAGAAGGATATTTAAAAGCAAATGAGAATATAGATTGTGAAAATATCAATTTAAGTGGAATCTTGGAGTGTAATGGATTTTTGAATTGTGAAGAAGTTAATATTAGTTTAAATGGAACTTCTAATTTTAATGAAGTTGGAGCAAGTAGTATAAATATAAAAAAGGGGCATGGAGATTATTGCAAAAAATTTCGTATGCTAGAAAAAAAGCATATCAACTTTGAAAAAGTGTCTTCAAATTTGATAAGTTTAGGTCTATTATCAATTAGAAAGTATACAGAAAGTAAATTGTTTGCAAATATTATAGAAGCAGATGAAATAAGCTTAGAAAATAGTGAAGTCAAAGTTGTAAGAGGAAAAAATATTAAAATAGGCAAGGGATGTTATGTAGAAAGTTTGGAGTACAGTGAAAGTATAGAGATTGATGAAGATTCAATAGTTGGTGAAATAAAGAATATAAGTGAAAAAATAAAATTAAAGAAGGATAAGTAATAAATAGGTTTAAAAATAAAATTTAAAATGAGGTAATAATATGGAAAAAGGGTCTATAAAAATACTAGGAGAAGGCTTTATAAGTAGTGGTGAGTATGAAAATATAAAAATCGTGGGAAGTTCTAAATCAAAAGGAAATGTTAAAAGTAACGAAGTAAAAGTCCTTGGAGATGCAAAATTTGAAGGTGACATCAATATAAAAAATTTTGTTGTTAACGGAAAAACTATTATAAGAGGCAATCTTAAAGCAGAGCGTGTAAGAGTGAATGGTCAACTTAATATAGAGGGAGATGCAGAAATAGATGACTTAGTTATAACTGCTCAACAGAAAGTGGATGGCAAACTTAAATGTAATAATGTTACAATAAGAGGACAATTAAGTGTAAATGAAAATATGTATGCACAAGATATAAAAATCTATGGCGAAATGAGAAATAAATCAAATATAGAATGTGAAGATATAAAGGTATATGGAGTAATAAAATGTGATGGTCTTTTAAATGGAGAAAATATATATGTTTATTCAGGAGGAGGTTCTTATTGTAAAGAGATAGGGGCAACTAATATAAAAATAGGAAGAAGCAAAGATGCTTTTTCACTAATCAAAATCATTAATATTTTTTCAGGAAAGTTTAAATGTAATTTGATAGAGGGAGATACTATTGAATTAGAAGATGCATCAATAAAAGATATACGAGGCAAAAGCATATCTCTAGTAGATAATTGTGACGTTGGAAATATTGAATACAGTGATAATTTATCAGTTTCAGATAATTCTACTGTAAAAAACAGTATAAAGGTGGGCTAGAAAAGTTATGGAAGAATTAATATCTAAGAAAGATTTATTGAGCAAAACTAATATATCTTATGGTCAATTATATAGATGGAAAAGAAAAAACATAATACCAGAGGAATGGTTTATAAAAAAATCAGCTTTTACAGGTCAAGAGACTTTCTTTCCAAGAGATAAAATACTAGAAAGAATAGAGTTAATATTGTCTATGAAAGAAGAGACTTCTCTTGATGATATTGCAAATATGTTTATGAAAAAGGATATTAATAAAGAATTTGACATTGATTTTATTCTCAGTAAAGAAGTTATATGTAATTATACCAAAGAAATATTTCAAAATTTATATAAAAAAGAGCAAAGCATAGGTAAAAAAGAACTGCTTATATTGAGCATAATAGAGAAGTTTTTAGTTAAATCTATAATAACTTTTGAAGAGTTAAAATTGATAGTGAATATAATAGAAGAAAATTTTACATCAATATACAATGAAAGTGGAAAGATTTATTTGTTTAGAAAGTTTGGAGTTCCATTCGTAGTAGGATGTTTGGATTATAAAAAAGTAAAGTTTGAAAAAGATGTAGTTAAGATTATTGAGGTTGACTTGACAAAAGAAATAAATGATATAAGTATAAAGTTATCATAGTGTATTATCTTATATAATGTATTATAATAATATACTTAAAATACACTTTATTTAAATATTTAGTTTAAAGATGAGATTTTATGTGAGTGTGTAAAAGTTAAAGATAGATTTAAGTAGGTTATAGGGATTAGTAAACAATAAAATGAACCATGATGAACTACTATAAATTGTATTTAAACTACATTTTCTACTTATAGTAATATCAATGGTTCATTTTATTGTTATTAAGATAATACAGTATTTATAAAAATACTTGATATAAATATAGTAAATTGTTTAAATACAATGATTACCTTAGTTTATTCAAATAATGAGTTTTTAAAATCTAAGAAATATCCTTGTGGATGAAGACATACAGGACAAGCTTTTGGAGCCTCTTTACCTATATGTATATGGCCACAATGTGTACATATCCATTGTATATCTTCATTTCTTCTGAATAAAGTACCTTCTTCTAAATCAGTAGCATATCTACCAAATCTATCACCATGAACTTTTTCTATTTCAGCTATATTTTCAAATAACTTAGCTATAGATTCAAATCCTTCTTCACGTGCTGTTTTTCCAAAGTTTTTATATACATCATCCCACTCTTGAAGCTCATTATGTTGTGCAGCTTTAAGGTGTTGTGCTGTCTTGTCATATAAATCTACAGGGTATGCTCCTGATATACTTATATTTTCACCAGCAAATTCTTTTAATTTAGAAAAGAATTGTTTTGCATGTGATTTTTCTTGGTCAGCAGTGTAATTAAATAAAGACTCTATTATATATAATCCTTCTTTTTTTGCTACAGATGCAGAAATATTGTATCTATTTCTAGCTTGACTCTCACCTGCAAAAGCTCTTAATAAATTTTCTTTAGTTTTACTATCTTTTAAATTCATATTCTACCTCTCTATCACAATAAATTTTTACAATATTTGATTCTTTTTATTTATTATTCCAATAGGAGATATAATTATGCTCAATTTAGTCAGCATTTTTAAAATTATCATTAATTTTTTTTAAAATTCTAAGAAATTCTTGTTTTTCATTTTCTGTAATATTATGATATGCCGTCTCTTTAACTTGTGTTGAGATGCTATTAAAAGTATCTTCTATAAGCAGTGCCTTTTTTGTAAGCTTTATATACGTGATACGTTTGTCATTTGTACATTTTTGTCTTTCTAAATATCCTAGGTTTATAAGTTTATTAACCAACACTGTAACAGTGGATTTATCTTTTCCTATTTTAGCTGCAATTTCTTTCATTGTAAGTATTCCATTATTTTCATAAAGTGCAGTTAAAATATTTCCATGAGTAGGTATTAACTCACCTAAACCATTTTTACTGAGTTTATTTTCAATGAATTTAATCATACTAGCCTTTGTTTTACTTATGAAATGTACAATATATTTATCTTCCATAAATTATTCTCCAATCTTTAATCTATTTAAATTAGTTTGACATAAAACTATTTATAAACTATAATTAGTTTAACATAAAACTAAATGTATTGGGAGGAAATTTATGAATAAAAAATTTAAATCACTATATATTACAGAAGAAGAAGGAAATTTTAGAAGAAATATAGTTGAAAGAGAAGTGGATACATTGCCAGAAGGCGAAGTTTTAATAAAAGTAAAATATTCTTCTTTAAATTACAAGGATGCACTTTCTGCAAATGGTAATAAGGGTGTTACGAGAAAGTATCCTCATACACCAGGAATTGATGCATCTGGTATAGTAGAATCTAGTAGTTGTGATGATTTTAAAATTGGAGAAGAAGTTTTAGTAACAGGTTATGACTTGGGAATGAATACTTCTGGTGGTTTTTCAGAATACATAAGAGTTCCTTCTAGTTGGGTAGTTAAACTTCCTAAAAATCTTTCACTAAAAGAAGCAATGGATTATGGTACAGCAGGGTTTACAGCAGCTTTATCTGTGTATAAATTTATAGATTCTGTAGACAAGAATATGGGAGATGTATTAGTCACTGGTGGTACTGGAGGAGTTGCTGTAATTGCAACTAAAATATTGATTAAATTAGGTTATTCAGTTGTAGTTTCAACAGGAAAATTAGAAGAACAAAAAGAAGTATTACTAAACTTAGGTGTTAAAGATGTTATACATAGGTCAGAAGTGGATGATAACTCAGGAAGACCTCTGCTTAGACCAAGATGGGCTGGAGTAATAGATACAGTAGGAGGAAATACTCTAGCAACAGCAATAAAGACAACTAATTATTGTGGAGCAGTAACAACTTGTGGTAATGCAGGAGGAGTTGATTTTACAAGTTCAGTATATCCATTTATCTTAAAGGGAATTACTTTATATGGTATAGATTCTGTGGATTGTCCAATGAACTTAAGATTAAAAATATGGGATTTATTATCAAATGAATGGAAATTAGATGATTTAGATGATATGGTAAATGTAGTATCATTGGAAGAGTTAAATGATAGTATAGATTCAATAATGGCAGGAAAACATGTTGGAAGAACAGTAGTTGATTTAGAAAAAATATAGGTGAATAAATTTATAATTAGGATTATAGGTTTTAAGCAAAAATGAGATACTTGAAATTTACTTATGAGTATCTCATTTTTTTATGTAAAAAGATTTATGTAGATGTTTGTGTAAAAAGATTATTCATGAACAATTAATTCAAATACATCTGGTCTTGAATAGTGACCTTCTGAATCAAAATCTAGTCTACTAAGTACTATTTTTTCTAGGTCTAAATCAGCTATTAGCATTTCTTCTTTATTGAAAATAGGACCTGCTACATATTTTCCAAAAGGGTCAACTATACAACTTCCTCCTGGACACATAATTTCTGGTTCTGCATCTAGCTCCTTATAGTAGTTAAGGTCAGTTGGGTACATATTTTTTTCAACATATTGATTGCATCCAATTACAAAACATCTTCCTTCTAAAGCAATATGCTTCATAGTTGCTTGCCACTCTTCTCTTGAATCTGCAGTAGGGGCTATGTAAAGTTTTACACCCTTAGCATAAAGAGCTGTTCTAGCTAATGGCATATAATTTTCCCAACAAATCAACGAACCCATTTTTCCATATGGAGTATCAACTACTGTAAGAGTACTTCCATCTCCTTCTCCCCAAATACATCTTTCTGTTCCTGTAGGTTTAAGTTTTCTGTGTTTACCAATTAGCTTACCTTCTGGAGAGAAAAATAAGTTTGTGCAATAAAGGGTACAATTTATATCATTACCATCTCTTTCTGTTATACCCATTGATAGATATACTCCTGCTTCTTGTGCTGCTTTTCCTAATAAATCTGTTGTAGCACTAGGAACTGGTACAGAATTATCATAGTATCTTTTCCAATCTTCTCTACCTTCCATTGTTCTACTTCCAACAACAAATCCAAATGAAAGACCTCTTGGATATGCAGGTATGAATGCTTCAGGGAAAACTACGATATTTGCCCCTTTTCTACCAGCTTCTTTAATTAATCCTAATGCTTTTTCAACAGTTTTTTCTAAATCCATTATGACTGGTGACGCCTGGACAACAGCAATTCTTACATTTTTATTTTCCTTGCTCATAAAAAACCTCCTAAAAAATATTTAAATTTTTTGCATTGAATAGATTACATGAGATGTTATTTGAGAACTAAGATACTTATATTGTGAATAATAATGTAACTGTATATTTAAAATAATACATCATGATTTAAAAAATTACAATTGTACAGATATAATTGAGTTTAGATATTTAAATTTAACAACTTATAATATTTTTTCAATTAGTATAAATCCTATTAATTTGTCTTATTTACAATGAATAGTATTTACTTCTTGGCAAACAATAATTAAAAATAAAACTTTTATATGATTAAACTCTAAAGAAAAAGTTTATAAAGAAGATAATATAATTAAGCAGAAAATAATGAAAAAAATTTATTAAAGTAGACAACGTAAGGAGAATTTTATGAAAGCAAAAATTTATTACAATGGAAATATCATCACAATGGAAGATTCAATATGTGGAGATGCTATTCTTATAAAAGACAAAATAATAAAAAAGATAGGAACAAAAGAAGAAGTATTTGCTTTGAAAAATAAAGATACAGAAATTATAGATTTACAAGGTAAGACATTGATGCCATCTTTTATAGATTCACATAGTCACTTGATAGCTTTTGCTACTACTCTAAAGCTAGTTCCTTTAGAAGATGCAACCAGTTTTAAAGACATAGTAAAAAAAATACAGGATTTCAAAGAGTCGAATAATATAAAAAAAGGAGACTGGATAATTGGATTTTCATATGATAATAATTTTTTAGAAGAAAATAAGCATCCAGATAAGAGTGTACTCGATAGTGCATCTTCAGAAAATCCAATACTAATTTCACATGCTTCTGGTCATATGGGAGTTGCAAATACATTGGGGTTAAAACAGCTTGGTGTTACCAATGAAACACGTGACCCAGAAGGTGGACATATAGGTAGAGTAGAAGGCAGTGAAGAACCAAATGGATATTTAGAAGAAAATGCATTTTTTAATGTAGCATCTAAAATAAAACAACCATCATCAAATGAGATTTTTAATTCAATTGAAAAAGCACAGAACATATATCTAAGCTATGGTATTACAACAGCTCAAGAAGGTTTAATGGAAGAAAATCAATTTAACATTTTAAAAGCAATGGCAAATCAAAATAAATTAAAAATGGATGTTGTAGGATATGTAAATTTGAAAAAAAGTAAGTCTGTAGTAGATAATAATAGGGAGTTTATAAAAAAATATATAAATAGATTTAAAATAGGAGGTTATAAGATTTTCTTAGATGGTTCTCCTCAAGGTAAGACAGCATGGTTGAGTAGACCATATGAAAATTCAGATGATGGTTATTGTGGATATCCTATATACAAAGATGAAGAAGTAGAAAAGTTTATAGATATTTCACTAAAAGAAAAGATGCAACTCTTAACTCATTGTAATGGAGATGCAGCAGCAGACCAGTTGATAGATGCGTTTGAGAAAGTTTTAAACTTAAAAGAGCAAAGTAGTGAAAATAATATAAGACCAGTTATGATACATGCTCAAACAGTAAGAGCAGACCAGATTGATGATATGAAAGTAATAAATATGATACCTTCATACTTTGTAGCTCACACATATTATTGGGGTGATATTCATATCAAAAACCTTGGAGAAGATAGAGCGTTTAAGATTAGCCCACTTAAAACAACTATAGAAAAGGGATTAATTTACACTCTTCATCAGGATACACCAGTAATAGCACCTAATATGCTGGAAACAGTATGGTGTGCTGTCAATAGAATTACAAAAAAAGGTATACAAATAGGAGAAAATGAAAAGATAAGCCCATTAGATGCTTTAAAGGGTGTTACTATAAATGCAGCATATCAATATTTTGAAGAAGATAAAAAAGGTTCAATTAAAGAAGGGAAATTAGCTAATTTGATAATATTAGATGAAAACCCACTTACAATCGACCCTATGAAAATAAAAGATATTAAAGTATTGCAGACTATAAGAGAAGGAGAAGTATTGTATTCTTTGAAGTAGATGAAAGTTAGATATTTTATAATCTATAAAAAATAGTTTTATATAATAAGTTAGGTAGAATTAAATAAGATTACAGTTAAATCAACAATTATATTTTTATTAAATTTTAATTATTGTATTGAAGATTTATAAGTATAATTTTATTGATTCTACCTTTTTAAATAACTATCGATTTATTAAAGTTATCTATGTACTATATTAAACAATTAAGTAGTTATTAATTGCACTTATTAGTTTATTAAAAAACTATGTATATTACTTTGCAGTAAGACTTTGGAACTAAATCTATAATAGCAAATTTAAATTTATTAAATAGATTACCTTATAACATTTCATATAAAATATATTGTGAATCTCAGAAAATTACTATTTTTCTTTGAATATTTTTTGTAAGCAGTTCTAAAAGATTCAATTTCATACCTATTACTTGAATCATTCATCAAAATAATTCTAATTTAAAAAATAATTCTATCCAAATAATAGATATATAGGACTATGTTATAATATAAAAAAATTTATATAAAAGTTAATAACTATACAAGATTGATAAAGAAAAAGTCAAAATAGATAATTGATTAGCAAAATAGATATAATTATAATGAAGTTAAATCTAGCAATATTCTCCTAAAATTAAATTTCATTTATTTAATTAAATATAATTTGACAATGGGCAAAAAAGTGAGTAAAATATAAATAAAATAAAAATAACAGGTTCGGATAAAGAAAAAGGTTTCTTAACCTCAAGCATAAAGTATATTATCTAAGTTATTTGAGATTAAGAGATAAATCCAATCTTAGGTACTGAGGAGGAAAAAATGCTTGATATAAAAAGAATAAGAGAAAATTTAGATTGTATAAAAAAAGCAATGGAAAGAAGGGGCGAAAAAGACTTTAACCTTGATGAAGTAGTTAAGTTAGATGATGAAAGAAGAAAGATTCTTCAAGAAGTTGAAGTTATGAAAAATGAATTAAATACAGCATCTAAAAATATACCAAATCTTATAAAAGAAGGTAAAGATGTAGAAAATGAAAAGATTAAACTAAAAGAGTTATCTGATAAAATTAAGGTAATAGACCAAAATCTTAAAGAAGTAGAAGATAAGATGGAATACCTATTAATGAGAATACCAAATGTACCACATCCAGAAGTACCACAAGGTGAAACTGATGAAGATAATGTTGAAGTAAGAACTTGGGGAAAGACTACTACCTTTGATTTTGAATCTAAGGCTCATTGGGAAATTGGAACAGAATTAGGTATACTTGATTTTGAAACAGCTAGTAAAATAACTGGTTCAAGATTTACTCTTTACAAAGGATTAGGTGCTAGATTAGAGAGAGCATTATTAAATTTTTACTTAGACACGAATACAAAAGTAAATGGATATACAGAAGTTATTCCACCATTTATGGCAAATAGAAATAGTTTTTTAGGTACAGGACAGTTACCTAAGTTTGAAGAAGATATGTTTAAAATAGAAGGTCTGGACTATTTTATGATTCCAACATCAGAAGTTCCTTTAACTAATATACATGCTAATGAAATACTTAAATTTGAACAATTACCAATAAATTATACAGCTTATACTCCATGTTTTAGGTCAGAAGCTGGTTCTGCTGGAAGAGATACAAGAGGTTTAGTAAGACAGCATCAGTTTAACAAAGTAGAAATGGTTAAAATAGTTGCACCAGAAGAATCTTACAATGAGTTAGAAAAGCTTACTAACAATGCGGAAACTATGCTACAATTATTGAATCTGCCTTATAGAGTAGTAAAGATATGTACAGGTGATTTAGGATTTACGGCTTCTTTTAAATATGATGTAGAAGTTTGGATGCCAAGTTACAATAGGTATGTTGAGATTTCATCTTGTTCAAACTGCGAAGATTTCCAAGCTAGAAGAGCAGGAATAAGATTTAAAAGAGATAAAGATTCTAAAACTGAATATGTACACACATTAAATGGCTCTGGGTTAGCTATTGGAAGAAGTGTTGCAGTTATATTAGAAAATTATCAACAAGAAGATGGTTCTGTGGTTGTTCCTGAAGTTTTAAGAGCATATATGGGAGTTTCTGTTATTAAATAAGAGTTAAATTATGTATTTTTAAGCAATACAATAATATAGAGGTAATAAAAAATAATTAATATAAAAGTGATACTTCTAATATAGAAGTAATAAAAAAATAGTTAATATAAAAGTGATACAATAATATAGAAGTAATAAAAAAATAGTTAATATAAAAGTGATACAATAATAATAGAAGTAATAAAAAAAAATAATTAATATAAAAATGTGTACAAACTAATGAATATTGATATAGTAAGCTATCATATGAAAGAGTATGTACACATTTTTTTTACTAATTTTTCACAATATGAACATAAATAATTTACAGGAAAGGAATCTTTTATGAAAATTCAAAATACTGAGTGGGGATATATTGAATGGAAACATACTTATGATGAAAATAATCCAAAACAAGCTATGAATATATACATTGCAGTAACTATGCCTGGTAAGAAACATTTTAATCATGTTCATTATGGTCAAGAGCAGATGATATATATTTTAGAGGGAGAGGGTTTGTATATTATAAATGGAGTTTGGAAGCCATTTTATCAAGGTATGATTTTTTATATAGAATCTGGTAGCACACATGAAACTATAAATACAGGCGATAGAGAAATAAAAGAACTTATTGTTTCAAATAATGTAGATGATGTAGGAGAGAGTGAAATTATAGATATTAATCCTAATAATTATTTAAAGAAGACCTTGATAAATTATAGTGAAAGTACATTAAATTTGTATGCAGCAGTAGAATCAATTCGTGGTCAATTTATAGACCCGTTTAAAATTCCATTAATTATATATGATGATTCATGGAATATAGTTTTAAAAAATCCTTATTTTCCACTTTTTTGTTTTGAAAAATGTAATCCTATGAAATTTCCTCAAAATTGTGATTGTATGAATCAAAAAAGTAGCAATCAATTTGTATGTGAATATGGGATAACTATATATAATATACCAATACTGTACAAAAGCAATAGCATAGGTGTTATAAGAGGAGGGTATGTACTATTATCTGATTTGAATTTAGATACAGAGCATAATAATTTATATGATATTCCAGAGGGAGCTGCTAGAAGTATAAAACGCCTCTTGAAACAAATATCTAAAAATATAATAAATTTTTGCTCTTTTAATGATATAAGAAAGGATTTACAAGAAAAAGAGAAGACTATAGCAAGAACATATCATTATGGAGAGCAACTTGAAATGAATTTAAAAGTAGCTCAAGATATGGTTACTAATTTAAGAATAAATCATCACTTTTTATTTAATACATTAAATTCAATGGCAAGCATAGCACTAGATGATGGTAGTTATGATTTGTATAGTGCAATAATAGATTTATCAAGAATGTTTAGATATACAATGAGGTCTGATTTAAGATTTGTAGAATTAGAATCTGAAATATTATACATTAAAAATTATTTGAATTTACAGAAATTACGTTATGGAGATGCACTTAAAGTAAAATATCTTATTCCAGAGAAGTTATATAACCTTTCTGTGCCTTTTAACTTTATTCAACCTATTGTAGAGAATGCATTTACACATGGATTTAGAGATATTGACACAGAAAAGCGAATTGAAATAATTGCAAGATTAGATTCTCAGTATGCCATTATAGAGATTCATAATAATGGAACTATCTTAGATGGAAATAATATAGACAAAATAAAGGCAGGTATTCGTAGTAATAATGGTCATGGTTTGTCTTTAATATATACAAAATTCACATCTGCTTATGGAAATAATTTTGATATGGATATAAAGTCGAGTGATAATGAAGGAACTTACATAATGATTAAAATTCCTATTGAAAATTATAAGGAGTATGTATAGAACTTGTGAAAAATTAATAAGTTTTATAAATGTTAAGAAATATATTAGATGTTTTTATGTTGTTTTATATATCTTACTTTTTTATATTATTAAGCTAAAAGGGAGGTATTCTCATGAGAAGAGCACTAATAATAGATGATGAAGAAGCTGTTCTAAAAATAATAACACATTTTATAGAAATGAAAGATATGCCAATAAAAATTGTTGGTAAAGCAACATCTGGTGATGAAGCAGTAGATAAAATCATTGGTTTAGAGCCAGACATAGTTTTTATAGATATTCAAATGCCAATATACAACGGGTTAGAAGTAATAGAAAAAACATCTCATTTATCTAAAAAAATAAACTTTGTAGTAATAACTGCATTTAACTATTTTGAATATGCTCAAAAAGCTTTGAGATTAAATGTAAAAGATATACTCCTTAAACCATTGGATATGAAAGAATTTACTAAGTCTGTAGAAAAAATTATTGGATATCAATATACCAATAATGATTTATTAAATGAGATACTGGAATATATAAATCTAAACTATAGCAATGACTTAAAGTTAAATGATTGTGCTAGATTATTTTTAACCAATCCATCTAATATATCTAGGATTTTTAAAAGTAATTTAAATACAACTTTTATATCATATCTAAATCATATAAGAATAGAAAAATCTATTGAGTTACTTGAAAATACTACAAAAAGTATAAATGAGATTGCAGAAATAGTTGGATATAATAGCCTAAATAACTTTTATAAAAACTTTAAGATAGAAAAAGGAATGACTCCAAAAGTTTATAAACTGAACACTAAAAATTGAAATTGATAAATAAAAAGTCAATATAGATAATTGTTTGAGTGTGTCTGAATAAGTATACTTTAATTATGATAAAAATTAAAGCGCTTTAAACATATTTAATAATATTAAACCTTATAAAAGCTGTACCTATTTATATAAAAAAATATATATAAATAAAAAGAAAAAGATATACAAAATAAAAAAAGTGAATTAAATACTGTTTCAAAAAGACAGAATTTTCATTTAATTTACTGAGAGTTTATATTTCTTAAAGGAAGGTAACTTTATAATGGAGGTAATTTAATATGTCAGACAAAGTGAATATGAAAAATATTATCTGTATTGCAGGCGCTTATCTAGCAACAGCAATTGGTTCTGGGTTTGCTACTGGTCAAGAAATTCTACAATTTTTTGCCTCACAAGGGTATATGGGTTTAATTGGAGCATTAATATCAATGGTATTGTTTTCATTTCTTGGTGCTGAAGTTATAACTAGAGGTAGAGAATTAAAACTTAAAGAACCAACAAGAATTTACACTTTTTATTGTGGGAAGATTTTAGGAAAATTTTACGAATGGTTTAGTCCAATATTTTTATTTGGGATTCTTATAGTAATGATTTCAGGTGCAGGCTCAACTTTAACTGAATACTATGGTATAAATCCTTACTTAGGAAGAGTATTGATGGCTGTTGCTACTTTAATTACAGTGTCTATGGGTTTAGAAAAATTAGTAAGCATACTTGGACGTATTGGACCAGTGATAGCAGTATTTACAATTGCTGTTGGATTAATAAGCTTGTTTAAGCATTTTGACGGTTTATCTATGGTTGGAGAAGCTATGAAAAATATTGAAGTTACAAAAGCATCAGAAAGTCCAATCGTTTCTGGTGTAATATATAATACATTAAATATTATTGTAATGATTGTTTTTTTAACAGGAATGGGAGCTTCTATTGAAAGTAAAAAGGATGCTTTTTGGGGAGGTTTATTAGGTGGAATAGTGTTTATGACTGCTGGTATAGTTATGTATTTGGCTATGATTTCAGATATAGGAAATTTGTATATGAAAGAAATACCATCACTTTATTTAGCAGATAATATATCTCCGATTGTAGGTGTATGTTTTTCAGTTGCATTAATATTAGGTATCTATACAACAGCTGTTCCACTTTTATGGTCTGTAACCAATAGAATTGTTGAAGATGAACATCCTAAATTTAAATTGGTAACAACAGTAATAGCTATTTTGGCTTGTATAGGAGGTTTTTTACCGTTTGGTAAATTAGTAAACATTTTATATCCATATACAGGTTATATGGGGCTTTTAATTTTAGTCTGTATGGTGTATAAAGCAATTACATGTAGAAAAAAATCAACACAAAGTCAGGAATAGAGCCACTTATTAATAGTTTTTATTTAAAAAAATTTTTTATATAATCCGAATTTAAAAAGTCAAAATAGTTAAATAAATTGCAAAACATGATAATATATTTAATTAAAATAATATAGTAAAATATAAATATAAACTAAAATTAAATTTATAAAAAATATCTTTATAAAGATTATTAACTTATATAATTTGTAGTTAAATTATAAAAAATAAAAAAATAAAATTTTGGAGAGGTGTTAGTATGCATGAACTTATTTTAATCTCAGAAAAGTATAAAGAAGATATTTTAGATTTTTTTACAGATATTCATATGCACCCCGAATTAAGTTTTAAAGAATTTAGGACTACAAAAGCTATAAAAGATTTATTAGTAAGTTTAGACATAGAAATATTAGATTTAGGAATGGAAACAGGCGTTGTTGGATTATTAAAAGGGAAGTATGATGGTCCCACAGTAGCACTAAGAGGAGATATTGATGCGTTGCCAATATATGAAGAGGTTGATATTAAGTATAAATCCAGATATGATGGTATAATGCATGCATGTGGGCATGATATACACACGTCTTGCCTTGTAGGATGTGCATATGTATTGTCTCATATTAGAGATAGTCTTCATGGAAATGTAAAGTTTATATTTCAACCAGCCGAAGAAGTCAATAAAGGTGCGAAGATGTTAGTGGAACGAGGAGTAATGGAAAATCCAAAAGTTGATGCTATATTTGGACTTCATAATCATCCAGATATACCTTGTGGAAAAATAGGTGTTAAGTTAGGTGGGTTAATGGCAGCAGTAGACACTATTAAGATAGAAGTAAATGGATTTGGAGGTCACGGAGGTATACCAAACAGAACAATAGACCCTATAGTAGCATCAAGTGCAATTATAATGGGTATTCAAACCATAGTAAGCAGAAACATAAGTCCATTAGAATCAGCTGTTATATCAATAGGTACTATAAATGGAGGGACTGCAAATAATGTAATTTCAGAAAAGGTAGATATGACAGGCACATGTAGAAGCTTTAGTAATGAAGTACGAAAGAAAATATCAGAAAATTTAGAAAATATAGTTTGTGAGATAGCTCGTGGATATCAAGCAACTGCAAAGCTAGATTATTTATTTGATTTACCAGCTGTTATAAATAGTAAAGAGATGTACGCAATAGCTTGTAAGTCTGTGTGTGATTTGTATTCAGAAGATGCTATAGTTGATCCAATACCTTCTACAGGAGGAGAAGATTTTTCTATATTCATGGAAAAAGCCCCAGGATTTTTTTACTGGTTAGGGGTAGGCAACAAAGAACAAGATTGTATATATCAGTGGCATAATCCTAAATTTAAAGCTGATAAAAATTCTATATTGGTAGGTACAAATGTACTATGTCAGTCTGTTATAAATTATATGGATAAATTAAAAAATAAAATTTAAGATAGAGCATTCTGGAGATAAAGTTTATGAGGGGGTATTAGTTTGAGGAAAATTAATTCACAGGAAAAAAACAAAGATAGTGGATTATTGATGAGGGCACTAAATGTTGTAGAGAGAGCAGGAAATAAACTTCCAGACCCAGTAACCATATTTTTATTACTATGTATAATTGTTGTAATATTGTCAGCAGTTATATCTAATTTAGGAGTAGAAGAAATACATCCTTCTACAAAAGAAGTTGTAAAGGTAGTAAATCTACTAGAGAAAGAGCAGATTCAATCATATTTAGGTAGCATAGTTACAAACTTTCAGTCATTTGCTCCTTTAGGATTAGTACTGGTTACAATGCTTGGAGCAGGTGTTGCTGAGAAATCTGGATTTATGGAAGTGTTAATGAAAAAGGGTATAAGTAAAGTTCCACAAAAACTTGTAACTGTAGCAATCGTATTTGCAGGTATGTTATCACATACAGCAGCAGATGTAGGATTTATAATATTACCACCACTTGCAGCACTTGTGTTTTTAGGAATTGGAAGACATCCTCTTGTAGGTATGTTTGCAGCTTTTGCAGGTGTTGCAGGGGGATTTGCAGCAAATGTTATGCTTAGTACTACAGATGTATTGTTAGCTGGATTTACAATACCAGCAGCTCAAATGATGGACCCATCTTACCAAGGCAATCCAGCAATGAATCTTTATTTTGCTTTTATATCAGCGATAGTTTTAACTTTTGCAGGAGCATTTGTAACTGAAAAATTTATAGCTCCTCGTTTTACAAAATATAATGATTCAACAAATGATAAGGATATACAGGAATTGAGTGAACTTGAAAATAAGGGTATAAAATACGCTTTATTATCATTGTTAGTTGTAGTAGTAGTGATAGTTGCCTTATGTATAGGTGACAATGCATTTATGAAAGATCCAGAGACTGGTTCTATACTATCTAGTAATGCACCTTTAATGAAAGGTATAGTTCCTATAATCACTATTATATTTTTAACTCCAGGATTAGTGTATGGAAAAGTAAGTAAGAAGATAAAAAGTGACAAAGATTTAGTATCTATGATGGGTAGTAGTATGAGTGATATGGGTGGATATATAGTCCTAGCATTTATAGCATCCCAGTTTATTAATTTATTTAATCTTAGTAACTTAGGAACAATTTTATCAATAACAGGAGCAAAATTACTAGCAGAGTCGGGGATACCTAGCTATGGATTGATAATAGGATTTATATTGCTATCTGGATTTATCAATTTATTTGTAGGAAGTGCTTCTGCAAAATGGGCGATTTTAGCACCTATATTTGTTCCCATGTTTATGCTACTAGACTTTAATCCAGCATTAACTCAAATAGCTTATCGTATTGGAGATGCTTCAACAAATCCAATAAGTCCACTTTTTCCGTATTTTCCAGTTATATTGGCCTTTGCCAGAAGATATGATAAAGATATAGGTATAGGTACTGTCATATCGAATATGATTCCATACTCAGTGGTATTTACATTAATAGAAATAATAATATTGTTACTATTCATGGGTATTGGCATACCATTAGGACCTGGTGGAGGAATATCTTACGTTTTATAGACCGTTATAATAAATTTATCAATGAAGATTAAACTAATAAAATATATTCTTTAATTAAGAGGAGGATTATTATGTTAAAAACAACAAAAATTTCAGACCCAGAGTTATACAAGATTGTAGCTGATGAGTTGGTTAGACAAGAACACAATATTGAGATGATAGCTTCTGAAAGTACAGCACCAACAGAAGTACTTGAATTAAGTGGATGTGTATTTACAAATAAAACAGAAGAAGGCTATCCAGGGGCTCGTTTTCAAGCAGGTTCTGAAGAAGCAGATAAACTTGAAACCCTAGCAATAAAACGTGCAAAAGAAGTATTTGGAGCAGAACATGTAAACGTACAACCGTATTCAGGTTCTACAGCTAACTATTGTGTATATTCATCAATATTAAAACCAAATGACACTGTTTTAAGTATGCGTCTTGACCAAGGTGGACACTTGACACATGGTAGCGCAGTTAATTTTTTACATGACATTTATAAATATGAATTTTATGGGGTAGACCCAAATACTGGACGTATAGATTATGATGCTCTTGAAGCAAAGGCAAAAGAATGTAGACCAAAACTTATAATTGCAGGGGCAAGTTCATATCCAAGATTAATAGATTATGAAAGAATATCAAAGGTTGCAAAAGAAGTAGGAGCTTACTTTATGGTAGATATGGCACATGTTGCAGGATTAGTCGCAGCGAAAGTAATACCTAGTCCTGTACCTTATGCAGATTTTGTTTCTTCATCTACGACAAAGACTTTCTGTGGACCAAGAAGTGGTATTGTACTTTGTAAAGCAGAACATGCAAAGAAACTCGATAAAGGTGTTTTTCCAGGAACATTAGGGTCTATACATCTTAATACAGTTGCAGCAAAAGCCTTTTCACTATTATATTTAAGTACAGATAAATTTAAAAAGATAATGGAGCAAGTTGTAGTAAATGCTCAGACTCTAGCTTCTGAACTGATTTCACATGGTTTTAGTATTGTAAGTGGAGGTACTGATAATCATATAGTAATGGTTGACTTAAGAAGTAAGAATCTTACAGGAAAACAATTTGAAAAAGCTCTTGAATATGTAGGAATAACAGTTAATAAAAATGTTATACCTGACGACCCACAATCACCATTTGTAACTAGTGGTGTTCGTATAGGTCTTACATCAATATCTCAAAGAGGTCTGAAAGAAAAAGAAGTTATACAGATAGCAGGGATAATGAATAAGGTAGCAGAAAATATTGATAATAAAGAAGTATTAGATGAATGTAAAGCAGAGGCACAAGAACTTATATCTAAGTTTCCATTATATCCAGAAGGGTATTTTGAAGATTAAATATTTTGATTTGTATAGCTCACAATTTATAAAGCCTGTAACATAAAATTTAATAATATATAACCACTATAAGGTGTTGATTAATCAACACCTTATTTTTTTTGAAAAGTAATATACAAGCTATCATAAGCATATAATTCCTTATAGATAATTAACAAGGGGGATAAAGTTATGAGGTATTATAATAAACCTACCAAAGAAGTATTAAAATACTTAAAAACAAATCCAGAAATTGGACTTGATGATAATGAGGTAGAAGAAAGGAAGCTTAGATATGGATTAAATGAATTTACTATAAAAGAAGGTAGAACATTTTGGGACGAGTTGGGAGAAAGTTTGACAGAACCTATGATATTAATTCTCATAGGAGCAGCAGTAATAAGTTCTTTTGTGGGAGAATTACATGACGCATTAGGTATTTTAGGGGCTATTTTTATTGGAATTTCTATAGGCATAATAACTGAAGGAAAATCTAAAAAAGCAGCTCATGCCCTGTCAAAATTAACAGAAAATATAGAAGTAAAGGTACTTAGAAATGGGAAGATAATTAAAATATCAAAAAATGATTTAGTACCAGGAGATATTGTATATATAGAAACTGGGGATATGATACCAGCAGATGGAAGACTTATACAGTCTATAAATTTGAAACTTAGAGAAGATATGCTAACAGGAGAATCTGATGATGTAGCTAAGAATGCTGATGCTGTATTAGATATGGAAGTAGTTTATTCTAAAACAGAAATAATCGAACAGGATGCAATACCTGCAAAGCAAGTCAATATGGTATTTGGAGGGACTCTTGTAGCATATGGTAGGGGCATAATGGTTGTCACTCATACTGGTGATAAGACAGAGATGGGTAAGATAGCACAGAATTTATCAAATGAAGACCAGCAAACTCCACTTCAAATTAAATTAGGGAAGTTGGGTGCTAAAATAGCGGGAATATCAGGCATAATAGCTACTTTATTGTGTATGTTTATGATTATACAGATGCAGAGAAAAGGTATGTTAATTTTAGATACAAGCAGTGTATTATCTTTCTTACAATCATTAGAACCTGCTAAAAATGCATATATGGTTTGTATTGCATTAATAGTTGCAACTGTTCCAGAAGGTTTGCCAACTATGATAAATATTACCTTAGCTATAACAATGCAAAAGATGGCAAAGATAAATGCATTAGTAACAAAGAAAGAAGCCTGTGAAACTATAGGTTCTGTTTCTGTAATATGTTCCGACAAAACAGGGACTTTAACACAAAACAAAATGATGGTAGAGGTAGCATATGTTGATGGTAAATATATAAGTGGAGGAGAGTATCAAAGTAATAGCTATTTTGAACAAAACTGTATAGTAAATTCAACTGCAGATATAGAAAAAGAAGATAATTCATTTAAATATATAGGAAGCGCAACAGAGTGTGCATTACTTTTATATCATAATGATAAGAACTATAATGAAATGAGAAAACAAACGTATTTGATATCACAAATACCATTTAGTTCAGAAGAAAAGAAGATGTCAACATTAATTCGTCAAGAGGATTCAGATATATTACTTTCAAAAGGTGCTCCAGAAGTATTATTAAAAAAATGTTCTTATGTACAACAAGGAAAAAATATTGTTCCAATAACTCCAAAAGTAGAAAAAAGTATTTTAGATGAGATTAAGAAGTTACAAATTAAATCTATGAGAACATTAGGATTTGCTTATAAAAAAATGAGTAATTCTAAAACAGAAGTTGCAATGACTTCAGAAGGTGAATTGAATTTAATAGGAAATTCAAGAAGTTATATGAAGGAAGATAATTTAGTTTTTAGTGGATTTGTAGGAATAGTGGACCCATTGAGAGAAGGGGTCAAAGATTCCATTGATAAAGCATTTAATGCAGGAGTAGATGTAAAAATGCTTACAGGAGATAATATAAATACAGCAACAGCTATTGGAAATGAATTAGGATTATTAAATGATGGGAAAAAGGCAGTTGAAGCAACATATATAGATGTATTGACAGATAAAGAATTGAGAGAAGAAATCAAAGGAATATCTATTGTTGCAAGAAGTAAACCAGATACAAAAATGAGAATAGTTTCAGCACTTCAAAAAAGTGGCGAAGTTGTAGCTGTAACAGGTGATGGTATAAATGATGCCCCAGCACTTAGTCAAGCAGATGTTGGAATTGCAATGGGTATTTCAGGAACAGAAGTATCTAAAAATGCAGCAGATATAATATTGACTGATGATAGCTTTAGTACTATAGTAGAGGGAATAAAATGGGGAAGAGGTATATATGAGAACTTTCAAAGATTTATACAGTTTCAGCTTACTGTAAATATAGTAGCATTTATAATTGCTATAATATCTCAACTTACTGGTAAGGATATGCCATTTACTACAATACAATTATTATGGGTAAATATAATAATGGATGGTCCTCCAGCCCTAGCATTAGGATTAGAACCTGTTAGAGATTATGTATTGAAAAGAAAACCAATAAATAGACATTCTGGAATAATAGCTAGGTCTATGTTTGTAAATATTATTATAAATGCAATTCTTATAATTACAATTGTATTTACTCAATCAGCTTTTAATATATTGGGAGCTACATCAGAAGAACAAGGTACTGTTATATTTTCTTTATTTGCATTCAGTGCCCTTTTTAATGCATTAAATTGTAGAGAGTTTGGTTTAAATAGTACAATACCAAATTTCTTTAAAAATAAACTGGCATTGCAAATAATAGTAGTTACAGGGATAATTCAAATAATATTTACACAAGTGTTCCAGAGTTTCTTTAATTCTGTTTCTTTGGACTTTGATATGTGGATAAAGATAATACTATTTGCATCCACTATCCTATTGTCAAATGAATTTGTAAAGCTAATTCTTAGAACAATGAAAAATAGTAGAACTATGAACTTTAATAGTAAAAATTAATTCTTATGAAACCGCAAAGTACTATATATTGTAACTTTGCGGTTTTTGTTTGTTTAATGTTGTTTTATATTACCATTTTCATATTTAATTTTTTATTAATCTAAACACAATCTTCCATTGTAATTTATTCATCTGTGTCAACACATTCAAAGTCAATATCTAATTTTTGTAATATTTTATATGCCTCTTTTTGCAAAGGAGTATCAAATTTAATAGGTGATTTTGTGTAAATATAACTGATAAAAAACATGATTTATTTCATTCCTTTCCATTTAAAAACTTATAGTTATAGTGTATCATAAGGTTATAAAATATAGATAAATATAGTATAAATTTAAAATATGTACAGACAAAACAAAAAAATCATATTCTAAGTAATACTTGGGAAAAATGATATTATCATAATAAATAATCTTTGTAAAAACTTATATAGAATCTATTAAACAGACACTAAGCCATAAAAACTTTACTAAATATAAAATTCGTATCTAAATAGATATATAGAATAATATTTTACTGAAGTAGAGTGATTTTTAAGAATTTTATATATAAATTATGTTATCATAAATAAAGATATAGATTATAAAATTTGTTAATAAAATAAAGGGCAGGGAGGTAAGTTTCATGTTTTCCAAAATCCTAGTCAAAACATTTATCAGAGATAGCGAAAACGTTCAAAATACAGATGTTAGAAATAAGTATGGTTATGTAGCTGGTGTAGTAGGTATATTATCCAATTTACTTTTATTTGTTATAAAGGTATTCATAGGAATGCTCACATCTAGTATAGCTATAATGGCTGATGCATTTAATAATCTTTCTGATATGGCATCTTCAGCAATAACTATGATAGGTTTTAAATTAGCAAGTAAGCCAGCTGATAAAGAACACCCTTTTGGTCATGGAAGAATAGAGTATTTATCAGCATTAATAGTAGCATTTATGGTGATGTTGGTTGGACTTCAATTTGTAAAGTCATCTATAGAAAGGATAGTAAATCCAATTCCTGTAAAATTTGAAGTAATACCACTTATACTTTTAATTGCATCTATAATGATTAAAATCTGGTTGAGTCGTTTTAATAAATTTATGGGAAATAAAATTGATTCTTCAGCCTTAAAAGCAGTTTCACTTGATGCTTTAGGAGATGTATTTACTTCAAGCTGTGTAGTTATATCATTTATTGTAGCTAGATTTACTAATTTTCCTATAGATGGATATGTTGGTATCGTAGTATCATTAGTGATACTTTATGCTGGTTTCTCTCTTGTAAAAGATACTATAAATCCTCTTTTAGGGGAAGCACCAGATGAAGAAATGGTAAATTCTATTATAGAGCTATTGTTATCTTATAAATATATAATAGGTACACATGATTTAATTATTCATAACTATGGAGTTGGTAGATGTATTGCATCTATACATGCAGAAATTCCATCCAACATAGATATAATGGAAATACATGAAATTATAGATACTGCAGAGAGAGAAATATCTGAAAAATTAGATATATATCTAGTAATTCACATGGACCCAATATGTCTTGAAGATAAAGAAGTTATGTCAGCCAAAAAAGAACTTGAAGAAATACTTAAGAAAAATAGTCTTGTAAAATCTATGCATGATTTTAGAATAGTTGGAAAAGGAAGCAAGAAGAATTTAATATTTGATATAGTAGTTAATCCTTCCGAATTTTCCAAAAACATGTCAGAAGATGACTTAAAAGAAGATATAACAAAATTAGTTAAGGAGATAAATCCTGAATATAATTGTGTAATTGTTGTAGATAAGGATTTTATTTAATTATTAATTAATCTCATCATAAGGTAAAAAATGTAAAAAGGATAGACAATAGTATAGAGGCATAATATAATAGAAGTATATAATTGTATTTTTAATATAAATAAAGCAATTTTAATTGTTTTTATGAAATATTATAGAGATGTTGAAGTATATTCTATTATTGGGCACCTTATGGATATACTGAGTCAGTGGTGCAACCGGCTATGAATATAAATTTATTTATTTTCATAGCTTTTTTTGTATAATTTTTTAGTAAAAATTACTTTATATACGATATTAATGGAAGATTAGATTATAAATTATAGGTAACCTAAAGGGGTGAGATTTACATGAAGAAAGGAAATAGAAAGGCATTATTAATTAGTTTAATTATGATTTTAAGTATGGTGGTGTCTACAATATATCCAACTGTATCTTATGCTTCAGAATTAGGAGAGAATAGTCAGATTCAAAGTGGTTCAACTAATTCATCAACTGGAGAGGAGAAGGAAAGCGACAATAAAAAGCCAGAACAGACTCCAGAGAAAGATAAGGCAACAGATAATAAAAAACCAGAACAGACCCCAGAGGAAGAAAAACCAACAGATAATAAAAAACCAGAACAGACCCCAGAAGAAGATAAGTCAACAGATAATAAAAAGCCAGAGCAAACTCCAGAAGGAGAAAAGCCAATAGATAATAAAAAGCCAGAGCAGATACCAGAAGAAGATAAGTCAACAGATAATAAAAAGTCAGAACAAGCTTTAGAAGATGAAAAACCACTAGACAATAAAAATACAGAAAAAACTCCAGAGGAAGATAATCTATTAGAAGATGAAAATTTATTGAAAGTTTTAGAAGAAGAACTTAATGAAGAAAATGAAGACTATGGATTTGTTGTAAAAATTAATAACAATACAATAGAAACGGAATCAATGAAAAAAATATCATTTAATTTAACTTATACTCCAACATCAAAAGGAATACAAGCAGGAGATTCAATAACTTTTAAGGTGCCAGATGTATTCAATAAAGTTAATTTAGATTATACAAGTGAATGCTTTGATAAAACAGAAAGTAATGGAGAGTATACACTTACATTTAGAGAATTACCTAATGGCCAAAGTGTAATGCAAGGTAAAATAGGTTTGGAAGCATATGTTAAAAAGGTTGATGAAGATACTAATGCAAAAATACATATTGAAACTACTGGAAAAATAGAAAGTGGAAGTGGAGATATAGATGTAGAAATAAAACCTGGAGATAAAACGGATGTTCCAGATGCTAAAGGAACACTTAAAAAGCTTGTTGAAGGAAAAAAATCAACTACTGTATTTATGCCAGTTAAAAATAAAGATATAAATTACAGTATACAAGTAAATGAAAAGCAGGAAGAGTTAAAAGATATTATTTTGTATGATGAGCTTCCTGAAGGATTGACATTGATAAATGGTTCTGTAAGTGTAGTAACAAGTGATGGAAAAGAAGTTAGTGATTTTAATATTGAACAGAGTAAAAATTCTATTTCAGTTAATTTTGGAAATATAGATAAATCGTATACTGTTAAGTATAAGGCTAGAATCAGTGACAAAAATGCAAAACATGGTAATAAATATAAGAATGTAGCTAGGATTGAATCTGATGGTAAGAAGATACAAGAAGATGATGCTACTGTAAGTATATTTGATAGAGGAGATGATTATCTTCTTACTAAAGGACATTCAGGAGCAACAAATATTACTCAAGTTGGTCAAGTAATAAACTATCAGATTTCAATAAATGATGATAAATCACCAATAAGTAATGTTGTTATAACAGATAATATACCAGAAGGCATGAGATTAACTACTTCAGGAGAAGCTGGGCATGATTTTAGAGTTGTAGAAATTCCAATGAATGGGAGCTGGACTCCTTGGAGTAAAGAAAAAATTGCCAATAATATTTCATATAAAGTAGAAGAAAAAAGAAATGAAAGTGGGCAAGTAGATAAAGTTATAACTGGATTTACAATTAATCTCAGTAAAGAAGAAGTGGAATCAAAGTTTTTTATAGCTTATACATTAAAGGTAATTAGTATTGAAGATAGCTATATAAATAGAGCTGTTCTTGATGCAAATAATAGTGAAATTGATAAAAATGATGAGATAAACTTTAAGAAAAATTCTGGATTAATAAGCGCAAAAAAAGAAGTTGATAAAAAAGTTTTAAACAGTAGTGATAACCAGATTGTTAAATACAAAATCAATATGTCAACTTATGGAGTTTATGATGCAGGACAAGTAAATCTTTTAGATGAAGTAAACTCAGTTCTAGAAATATCTAATATAAAATATTCTGATAATCTTGAACTTAAAAAAGAAGCTGGAGATGGAAAAAATACAATAAGATTAGTAAATAAATACGAATTTAAACAGATAAAAGAAGGGGAACCTGTGCAAAGTTGGGTTACATTTGATGCAAACTTCACAAATGTAAAAGTTGGGGAGACTATACGAAATGTGGCTCAGATTAATGGTTCAAGTCCTCCAGGAGTAGAGACTACTAAGCAAGGTTATGCTTTTGAAGCTAAAAAAGTGGATGCTTTAGATAAAAATGTACTTTCAGGTGCTAAGTTCAATTTAGAAGATGCATTTGGAAATATAGTAGTTAAGGATTTAGTCAGTGATGAAGATGGTATAATTCAATCTAGTGTAAAAAACCCAGGAACATATTATTTAGTGGAGATAATGGCTCCACGTGGATATGAAAAACTGAAGGATAAAATTAAGGTTGAAATTGGTAATAAAGATATTGGTAGAATAGTGGATATTGGAAATATAGAAAACATAAGACAAGAAAATCCACCAGTAAATCCACCAGCACCACCAAATACAGATGAACCAATAGTAAATCCACCAGTACCACCAAGCACAGATAAACCAAGGAAACCATCAAGTTCATCTGATACAGAGGATACTATAGTTATAAATCCACCAGTACCACCATCAGAAGATATAATAAATCCGCCAATACCAGAGGTATTGAATCCTCCAGTACCACCATCAGAAGAGATGATAGAAACTCCTGTTAAACAGATTATTCCAATACCAGAAGTAGTAAAGCCATCAGTGTCAGAAGAAAAAAATAATAAAGTTAAAGATGATACTTTGGTAAATCCACCAGTACCACCAAAAACAGGGGATAGTACTACAATTATTGGAGAAATACTTTTAGTTATAGGAGCTATTGTAGGACTTATCGTATTAAGAAGAAATAAAAATACAAATTAGACCCTAACATTATAAAAAATATAAGTTATATTAAAAAATATCTTCTAAAACAATATTTAATAATGAAAATATTATTAGAAGATATTTTTTTTTGAAGATTTATGTAAAAAAATAATAACTTTTTAGAAAAAAGTTCCAAAGGGATATAGACAATTAAAAAGATATAAGCTATAATATAGATATAAAATTAAATGAGGCAAAACTAGGGAAACCTAGTCACGCAAAGCTATAGGGGCTAAAGTTTAGTAAACCATGCCAGCCAGTTGCCGAAAAGAGTAAAAATTTCTTTTTGTATATACAAAGATACTCTTGGGTATCTTTTTTATTTTGAAATTTATTACTCCCGGCCTAACTCAAAGGAGGGAATAATATGAGACCAAGTAAAAAATTATTAATAGCTATAATATCAATATTCTTAATAAGTTCAGTTCCAGTAAGTGCACATGCAGATAGTACTACTATACAACAAAATAAAGACACACTTAGTCAAATAGTAGTTTTTCCAACTGGAAATTACGATAAAAACGAAGCTAATGCTATGGTAAATAGATTAGCTAATATAGATGGAAAGTATTTAAATGCATTAAAGCAAAATAACTTAAAAATAAAATTATTAAGTGGAAAGTTAACAGATGAAAAAGAATATGCTTATTTAAAAGGTGTAGTTCCTAAGGGATGGGAAGGTACTGGAAAAACTTGGGATGATGTTCCAGGTTTAGGTGGAAGTACAGTAGCTCTTAGAATAGGATTTAGTAACAAAGGTAAAGGGCATGATGCAATAAATTTAGAATTACATGAAACAGCACATGCAATAGACCATATAGTATTAAATGATATATCTAAATCAGCACAATTCAAACAAATATTTGCTAAAGAAGGTCGTTCTTTAGGTAATGTAAACTACTTAGGTGTATATCCAGAAGAATTTTTTGCAGAATCATTTGCATATTACTATTTAAATCAAGATACAAATAGTAAGTTAAAATCAGCTTGTCCACAAACTTATAGCTTTTTGCAAAATTTAGCTAAATAGAGTTTTAATAAGTTTAAAATAAATATAAATAAAGAGATGCTATTATAATGGCATCTCTTTTATATTGCGTTTAAATCTAATAAATTTTGTCTTATGTATAACTATGATAGATTATCAATTACTACTCCTTATACAAGGCTTCAACGTGTTTATTATGCATTTGAGTAATTATCGTAGGTATAATAGAAATTATTGAACCAATTACTATCAATAAAATTCCTACAACCATGTTTATAGGGATAATTTCTTTAAGTATTAATAATGCTAGTATTGGAGATATTACTGGTTTAAAGAAGAATACTAAAGATGTAAGACTAGTAGATGTAGCTTCCATTGCCATAAAGTAAAGCGCATAACCAACACCTGTAACAAATACGAATACATAAATCATAATGGGCATATTGTGTAAGGTATATCCACTAAAAATAGGGATATTTGCAAATACATGAAGCTTATTTTTATTTAATATATCTGCGATAAAATTAATTTTAGTGAGTAAAACCAATATCAACATTTCCAAACTACCAAATATAAAGCTAAAGCAGGTTACAACTATTCCACCAAATTTTAAGGTTTTTCTTTTACCAAATACAGTATACATTGAAAAAATAATAGCAGAAGATAATGTTAAGAATATTCCACTAAGAGTTAGTTTTGTATGCAATGGATTTATTATAACTATAATTCCAAGAACTTCTAATATAAGTGAAATTACATTGTGCCTATATATTTTTTCCTTCAAAATTAAGTAAGCTAAAAGCATTACAAAGACTGGATTACAACTGAACAAAACAGCAACTACAGATGCCTTTGTGTTTAGAACAGCAAGTTGATACAATGACATACTTACTACTACACACATAAAACCTAAAAATGCAAAGTATTTTAAGTCTGATTTTGTAATAGAAAGACTAAGGGCTCTTAATCTTTTTACAGCAAAAGGTAGTAAGACTAAACCGCCAACAAAAAATCTTGATAAAGTTATTTGTAAGGGATTAAAGTCATTAGTGACAGTTTTTAGACTAATTTCCATTGAACTAAAAAATAAGGTAGTCAGTATTATATAAACATAACCTTTTTTCAAGTCAAACACCTCCTTGTAATTTATATTAGTACTATAGATAAGAATATTCAAGCATATTGGAATAATATGGTATGTATAAAATATAGTACATAAAATTATAAACTACCTTAATATAGAATGTAAGTATTCTATACTAAGGTAGTTAATTATTTGAATTACTTTTATTTAGTTATTTTAAATTATATAATTTGGCTAATTTTTCAAATGCTGGTAAAGAACTTTTAACTTTATCATAAGATACACAATATGATACTCTAAAATGACCTGGACAACCAAAAGAAGAACCTGGTACTAATAATAAATTAAATTGTTTTGCATCATTGCAGAATTTTTTATCATCTTCAATTGGAGCTTTTGGGAACAAATAGAATGTACCATTAGGTTTAACACAAGAATATCCCATATCGATTAAACTATTATATAGAAGGTCAAAATTCTTTTTATAAATATTTACATCAACTTCTGCATCTAAACTTCTTGCAATAACCCTTTGAAAAAGAGAAGGAGCATTTACAAATCCAAGTATTCTATTTGCAACATTTAATGAAGACATAACATCATCAAAATCATCCATTTGCCCATTAGCAACAATATATCCTATACGTTCACCAGGTAGAGATAATGATTTACTATAAGAGTATCCTATAAATGAATTTCTATAGTATTTTAGTACACAAGGAACTTTGGCACCATCATAAATTATTTCTCTATATGGCTCATCAGAAATTAGGTATATGCTTGTATTAAATTCTTTTTGTTTTGAATCCAATAATTCTCCAAGATTTTTTAATAATTCTTCAGAATATATGACACCAGTAGGATTATTTGGAGTGTTTATTATTAAAGCTCTTGTTTTTGGAGTAATAGCATTTTTTAGAGCATCTAAATCTGGCTCAAAAGTCTCTATATTTGTAGGAACTTCTATTAATTTTCCATCATAGTTTTCTGTATAATTTTTATACTCACCAAAATACGGTGCAAAAGCAATAACTTCATCACCAGGATTTAAAAGAGTTTTTAAAATAATATTTAGACCACCAGCAGCACCACAAGTCATAATTAAATTTTCTCTTGTAAGATTTAATCCATCTTTTTTATTTATGTGTTCAGCAATAGCATCTCTTACATCCTCATATCCTGAGTTGTTCATATATCCATGAACTAAATTTGGAGATTCTTCATTTAAAATATCATTTATAACTGCTTTAATAGTCTCTGGAGGTTCAACACTTGGATTTCCTATACTAAAATCAAAAACATTTTCCTCACCATAAATATCAGAAAGTTTCTTTCCTTCTTCAAACATAGCTCTTATAACAGAACTATTTGCAACTAAAGTTTGCATTTTATTAGATATCATATGTAACACTCCTTTTTATAGATTTATATTGCTTATGTATATATTACCATATTTTTACTGAATTTAGACAATTTTCGAAAAATTACTTGTTTGAAAATATAAACTTTTATATAAAATATATTTATGTACAGTGCATATTAAAAATTCCAAGTTCTAATTTTATCATGATTATTTTATATAATAGTTTTTTAAAGAATTAATAAAACATAGATTTAGAGAATAAAATATTCTTGACTATATTAATTGTTTAATATAATATAGTTGATATAGTCAAACATATTATAATTATAGAAGGGAAATTTAAGATGGATTTTAAAAATTTACAGTATGAAAGTTTGTCATATATTATTTGTAACTTGCAAAAAAACTTTAAACTTTATTGTGAAAAATGTTTAAAACCATATAAACTTACGAATGGTCTATATTTCTATTTAATTTATATTAATAAAAATAGGAATTGTTCTTTGAATGATGTTTCTACAGAATTTGAAGTTGATAAAGCTCATACAACAAGAACTATATCTAGGTTAGAACAAGATGGATACATAGAAAAAATCCAAAACCCTAATGATAGTAGAGCTTTTCAGTTGAGAGTAACAGATAAGGGTGAGGAAGTATTAGGGGATATAAAAAACATATTTTCAAAGTGGGATAATCACATAAAAAAAGAGTTCTCGGATACAGAATATAAAGAACTGGTAAAGAATTTACATGTGGTAAAGGATATAAAAACAGCTGTGGAGGAAGAATAGGATGTATTGTAATTTATTAAAACCAATTAAAATTGGAAATTTGGAATTAAAAAATAGAGTATCTTTTGCACCTACAAGCATGGGTCTTAAATTGGAAGAAAAAATTAAAAAGTTTTCTGATATTGCTAAGTCAGGAGTAGCTCTGATTACTCTAGGAGATGTATCTATTAGACCTAGTTTTCATAAGGTAGCTATAAGCCTATCGGATGAAGATGGAGTCATGAAATACAAGAAAATTGTAGATGAAATACACAATTCTGGTGCAAAGGTATCAGCACAACTATTTTGTTCAGATTATGATGTTAATTTAATTAAAGATACTATGAAGATGGGAATTACTTCACATGATGAGATAAAAAAAATAATGAATGACGGAGTAAAAGATTACATAACAAATATGACCAAAGGAGAAATTAAAAATATTATAAATTTATTTAAAGTAACAGCATTGAATGCAAAAAAAGCAGGTTTTGACATGATTCAAATTCATGGTGATAGGCTTGTAGGAAGTTTTTCATCAAGTATATTTAATAATAGAAATGATGAATATGGTGGAACGTGTGATAATAGAAGTAGATTTGCAAGCGAAATAATTAGTAGTATCCGAGATGAAGTTAAGGATATTCCAATAGACTATAAATTTGCAATAAGACAAGAAAATCCTCATTATGGAAATGCAGGAGTTTTACTTTCGGAAGTTGAGTATTTTGTTAAAAAATTTGAATCCCTAGGTGTAAACAGTTTTCATGTAACACTTGCAAATCATTCAAAATTAGAAGATACTATACCAACCAATAATCATCCTTACTTTAAAGATGAAGGCTGTTTTTTATATTTAGCTGATGAGGTAAAGAAACACACAAATCTTCCAGTATGTGGGGTTGGAAAATTGTCTAGCCCAGATTTTATAGAAAGTATTATTTCAAATAATAGAGTAGATATGGTTTCTATGTCAAGACAATTACTAGCAGATAGTAATTGGTTACAGAAAGTAAAAGATGGAAGAGTAGATGAGATTAAAAAGTGCTGTTATTGTAATAAGAAGTGTGCAGATGCTTTACAAACACGCTCTCAGTTTGGATGTATACTAGATTAGAATATCCTTATAAAAATAAATAATTTGTTAAGGTTAATATATTTTTGGTGATTTAGATAAAGAGGAGGAGACATCATGAAAAGTTTAGTTTTATATTCAAGTTTAACTGGAAATACTAAAAAGATTGCTTATACTATATATGATGAAATTCAAGAAGAAAAAGACATTAAAGATGTAAATGAATTAGTTGACTATGGTATTGACTATGAAAATTATGATATAGTATTCTTAGGCTATTGGGTGGACAAGGGAATTTGTGATAAAAATTCAAAACAAGTGCTTGAAAATATTCACAATAAAAAGATAGCACTATTTGGAACAATGGGAGCAAGTAAAAAAGGAAGTTATGGAGCTAGTATAATAGAAAAGATAGAATCAATTATCCCAAAAGATAATGAAATACTAGGTTCATTCATATGTCAAGGTAAGATAGCAGAAGGATTGAAAGCAAAATATAAAGAGATGTTAAAACTTTCTCCTGACAACGAACATATTCGCCAACAATTAAATAACCATGAGGAATCTCAAAGTCATCCAGATGAACAAGAAATATATGAAGCCAGTATGTTTGCCAAAAATATGATGATTAAAGCTAGTATTGTGTAGTAGTTAAACAATAAGTTCATATAAGATATAGAATAAATAATTTAGTAAAAAAGTATAGCAAATAATTTGCTATGCTTTTTTTATGAAATCAAAAAAATAATAAAAATACTTGACTGTAAACCTTGTTTATACATTATTTTATAGAAAATAAGATAGTTTTAAATATAAAAAAAGATATATTATTGAAAGGAGATATTATTGTATGAAAACTTATAAAAGATAATTAGTTTGATTTTAAGATATACTAAATATACAATTTTATAGAGTGAAAATATTTAAGACTATATTATAGTTATAAATTAATAGAATAGAGAGGTAGTGTTTAAATTGCAATAACGGTATTTCCAAAGTTGCCACCTCAAATTCCTATCCAATGGAATAATGGTGTAGCTAATTATGTAGATAAAAAATTTATTTATGCCTACCCTGTCATTTGTGTTGTATTCAGAATCCTTTTACGTCCATTTATATGGAGATGGTTACAAATACATGCTTTTTATAGTGATACTATTGCAGATTATTTAACGAATTTTATGTGTTTTGTAGCGTTGTCTATAGAAATATTCTCTATATTTTTTATTTACAATATTGCCAGACATGTTACAATAATTATTTTTATAGATATACTTGTATTTATTGCTTTACTGATAATAGGTGTGTATAAATTATTTAAAAAATACAATTAATTTTTAAAAATAAGTAATAAGTGATAGTGTAAAAAGTAGCCACTGCAAATTATGGATTGTAGTGGCTATTTTATTATTTGTATATGAAATTATTTTGTTTTTCTAATAAGTTACGATATATTATGGTTTATTTCACTGATAAAAGGTTTAGGTATTTTAAAGTAAAAAGTTGTATATTCTAATAAAATTTAAACATTTTGATTCTTTAAAATTAGAGAAAATACATTGCTTTTATTAAAAAATTAAATATTAAGAATTTAATTTCTGCATCTTATTTAGAAAAGATAAGAAATCAACTTTATATATTTTTTTTGGCCTTCCTCTTTGATTATCGAGTTTTGTATTTACAATAGTTGCAATTCCTGCTTTATATAAGATACTCAATATTCTATTAGCACTTCTAAGAGTTATGTTCATATAGTCTGCTAATATTTCTGCTGACACATTATTTGAATTTCTATCATTAATCATACACATGATTTTAGATACATTTGTATTAGATAGAGGTATAAAAGAAGCAACTTTATTGGCTATTGAGCTATCTTCAATATTATTAGAATTTTTATTTGAATATAAAGGGCCTATTGTATCATTAGTATCATTTACTATAAAAGTACAGTTTCCATTCAAAGAAGCAGATTTACCATTAGCTTGACGAGCATTTTGCTCTGCATGAATATTTGTATTTCCAATGCCCCAACCTATATTTAAGCTATATTTAATTTCTTTTAAATCTTCTGAAATAAAAAAATCTGTATAGTTATTGGTCATATTGTTTAACATTTCTTTAGTAGTGTGTATCTCTATTTTCATATCATTTTTTTTGACCTGAACTCCATAGAATCCATGTCTTGATAGAGAATTTAATATAGTGTTATATATTTGATTTTGTATCTCATCATTTTTAAATATCAAATCTTCATTTATGTACTCTGAACTATTTACTGTAACTATACAAGTTGCAGATTTATTTTTGTCTAAGTTTTGTAATGTTATTTCATTCACCAGAGATTTAAATGTATTCAGGATTGATTCTGTAGATGGAACCATGTAAATACAATCATATCCAAGCTTATTAAGTTCACAACTAATGATGTAATTTCTAGTAAAAGAAAGGTTAATCTTATTATCTCGCAATAAGTCTAAATGTATTTCCAATAATTTATCATTTAATTTTTTAAAGTCATATACAGGTTGAGGGATATTAAAATCTTTAATTGTATATGGACATTTATTAGAGTCTATTAATGAATATATATCATAATAATTGTTGTCCTCTCTTAAAAAATCCATAAATGATTTTGTAAAGTCAATATCTTTTTGGCTATTTAATAATTTGAATAAGTATTTATAAAAATCTCTTTCATCAAGCTTTAAAAAATTTAATGGAACTTTTATGTCTTTTATATTTATTATAAGTTCACTATATGGAACTATACCACTGCATACAAATCCATCAAAATTATCTACTTGCTCATAGTATATATTAGGTAAATTATTAAAAGGATTCTCCCCTTTGAGCTCAATAAATGTAATTTCACAAGTATCATTTAATTCTTTAAGAGCTTGTTTAAACTTATCTGACATAAAATAAGATGTTGTCAAAAAACCAATTTTATATTTCATAAAACCTCCTTTAAAATTTCGAGAGTATTGTAACTAATCAATCAATTTATAACCTCATTTTATAATAGTAGATAAAACGCGTCAATTTATTTTACAAAAGGAAAATTGAAAGAAAAATCAGAAAATATAAAAAAGACTGAAAAATATGTTGACTGTTAAGAATAATTGTGCTATTTTGTAATTAAGGACTAGTCTTTTAAGATTTCCTAAAATAAACTTAGATTTTAGGAAAGAAATACATTTTATTTGAAAATAAAGGAGAAGATTATGAATACATATTTAAATGAAATTTCTAAGTTTGTTGATGAGAATAGAGAAGAAATAGTTTCATTATGGAAAGAGATTGTTAATATGGAAAGCTATACACATTGTAAAGAAAGTGTAAACAAGTTAGCTGAGAGATTAAAGCTTGAATTTGAAAAAGAAGGTTTAGATTGCGAATTAGTAGATGTTGGAGATAATGGTAGTACATTGATAGGTACACTTGGTTCTAATATAGATAAAAAGCCAATAATTTTTTCAGGTCACATGGATACTGTCTTTGAAACAGGTACATTTGGAGAGAATCCATTTAAAATAATAGAAGGAAAAGCATATGGCCCAGGTGTTTTAGATATGAAGGGTGGTATAATAATTTCCTTATATGTTATTAAAGCATTAAATAAAATAGGATACAAAGAAAGACCAATAAAAATAGTATTTTCTGGAGATGAAGAGATAGGACATAAGGATTCAACAGGTGCAGATGTTATATTGAGGGAAGCAAAAGGTGGTCTTTGTGCTTTTAATATGGAAACTGGATTAGTAGATAATAGTTTGTGTGTAGGTAGAAAAGGAAGAATCGGATGTAATATACATGTAAAAGGTGTAGAAACACATGCAGGTAATGATTTTGAAGGTGGAAGAAATGCTATAGAAGAAATGGCTAATAAGATACTACGCATACAAAAATTGACTAATTTAGATGTTGGAACTACAGTAAGTGTAAGTGTGATTAAGGGTGGAAGAGTGGAAAATTCTATTCCAGAAGATTGTAGTATAAAAGTAGACCTTAGATTTGAAAAAGTAGAAGAAATGGAGAATGTTAAAGAACAAGTTAGAGAGATATGTAAAGAAACTTACATAGAGGGAACTTCTACAGAAGTTAATTTTATAAGTGAAATGATGCCATTTGAAACTACAGAAGATGTTATGAGATTTCATACATTTGTAAATGAAGTGTCAAAAGAAAATGGATTTGGAGAATTAAATGCTAAGAGACTTGGAGGTAGTTCAGATGCTAGTTATTTGACTATTGCAAACGTTCCTACAATCTGTTCATTTGGTGTAAGAGGGGAATGGAACCACACATCAAGAGAATATGCAGTAGTAGATTCTATGTTTGAGAGGGTGAAATTAATTTCTACAGTTATTTTAAACTTAGATAAATTTGAGGTATAAAGGGGGATTTTATATGGATGTAACAGCTGGAGATAATAAGGTAACATGGAAAGGGTATTTATCTTTATTTGTATTGATAGTATTATTTTCAGGAGTGTTTAAAGATAGTCAAGGCTTCCTTAAAGCATTAGATTTTGCTAATCTGACAGGTTCATTTGGTACTATTGCAGATGGTGTAGACTTTATGGGTAAAGGAGGAACGGGAGCAAAAGATGGTTTCTTATTTGCTCTGACTTTGATTCCAACTGTCTGTTTTGCTGTAGGTCTTATAGATGTAGTTGAATCTATGGGAGGAATGAAAGCAGCATCAAAGATATTTAATCCATTACTTAGACCTCTGCTTGGTATACCTGGAATAGCAGGAATAGCATTTGTATCTTCATTTACTAGTTCAGATGTAGCCTCAATAATGACGAAAGAATTATTTGAAAGTGGGGAAATAACAGATGATGAAAGAACTATATTTGTAGCATATCAATATGCTGGTTCAGCTGTTATACTGAACACAATAAATACTCAAGCTCCACTTTTACCAATAGCATTATTGGCATTAGGTCCAATAATCCTTATAGAGATATTCTGTAAAATACTTGGTGCTAATCTAGTTAGATTAATCATAGGTGTAAGAAATAAAAAGAATAAGGCTAAGGAGGCTGTGTAGTATGAGTCAACAAAATACTGGAAATGCAATAAATAGTAAACCTAAGAAAACTGCTGTTGAGATATTTATGGGGGGAGCAAAAAAAGGTTTTTACATAGGTGTTGAACAGATATTACCAGCCATGATAATGGGTTATGTAATAGTGCAGTTTTTACAATTAACTGGTTTAGTTGATATTTTAGGAAATATTTTTGGACCAGTAATGGGTATTTTTGGACTACCTGGGGAATCTGTTGTAGTTTTGATAGCAGCATTCTTTGCTAAGGCAGCAGGAGCAGCTACAGCTGCAAACTTATTTGCACAAGGTCTAATCACTGCACCACAAGCAACCATATTAATTATGCCATGTATGTTAATGGGTACTCTAGTTGGTCATTATGCCAGAATAGTGCTTGTAGCAAATGCCAGTACTAAGTATAGAATGTTACTGTTGGCAGTTCCTATATTTGATGCAATAGTGGGGATGTTAATAGTAAGAGTTTTACTCACTGTTATGGGATTAATGTAAATAACATAAAATTATAACCTAACTATAAATGATATATAAGAATTAATATATACAAGGATTAATGAGTAGTAATTGATATATAGTAATAAACTAAGATAGTAATTAATGTGTATATTAATTAAAAAAAGAGAGTATCTCAAAGTGAACTTTTTAGTTCATGAGATACTCTTTTTGTATGAAATCAAGTATATTTTCATAATTTCAACAATGAAAGAGAGGCTTATCTCTATTTTGAGACAGCCTCTTCTTTTAAATTTATATTTCTAGAATTTATGTTTTTTATTTATCCAACATTAACATTAGTTATTAGAAATAATTTTAAGAAAAATATACTTTCATGTTAATATCAGAATAAATCTGTTTTTAAAGGATGATTTGTTTTGAATTTTCACGAATATCTACTTCTATGACTTTCTCTATTGTATCTCCTCTAAAACCTAATAAATTACTTGTCAAGTTTGCAGTGGAACAAGAATGATTAGGTATAATTCTTATTCTATCACCAATTTTTATATCAGTTTCACCATTTACTTTAATTTTTCCAACTTCTTCTGAAAGTGAATCAATAGTAAGTTCTGGATGTCCACATACCCTACCATAACCAACAATACTACTATTTCCATGTGCACCTTTATCAAGTCCAAGGCACTTACTTCCACAATCAATTAAATAGTATCCACTGCTATTTTTTGAGATTACAGTGCACACAACAGTAAGAGCACACATATCTTCAGTAGCACAACCTAAACCTATCTGTATAGCATCATAGTATACATAGTTTCCAGGTCTTACAGCAGTTATAGTTTTACAAGCAGCTTCAGATTCAACTGTTGGAGTACTACCAGAAGCGACAATTTCTATATTAAATCCATTATCAGTTAGAGCTTTGTATGCTTTCTCCATAGAAGAATCTTCTTGAACACAAACATCTGGAACACCTTCTGGAGAACTACAACCATACACTTGACCTGGATGCGAACTTATACCAACAATCTTTATGTTTTCTAGCTTAGAAATTTCAGTAGCAAGTTCAACCACTTTCTCTGGTTCAACCCCAAAACGGTGTAAGCCACAATCTACAATAATAAGTAGCTTGCACTCTATTTTTGATTTAGAAAAAGCTTCACTATAAGCCTTAGCACATTCTATATTATCTGTAGCACAGATTAAATTTATTTTTGATGCCATAGTCACAATTCTATTTATATTTACTTCTCCCATGTAAGGATAAGCCAACATAATATCTTCAAAACCTGCTTTTATCAGAGCTTCACCTTCATCAAGTGTTCCAACTAGAAAACCACTAGCACCTGCATTTTTTTGAAGTCTCGCTATGTAAGTACTTTTATGTGTCTTAAGCATAGGCCAAAGTTGTTTATTATTATTTGTACAAATTTGTTGAATTTTATCTATATTCTTTTCTAACTGGTCTAAATCTAGCAAAAAATTTGGAGTAGCGACTTCTGAAATTTTCATGTTATTTACCACCTTTCAACAAAAGTAAATTAACTATAAGTATTATATTAGTAATATCGGCTTTATAATATTAATAGCTTATAATTATATTATAGAACTAGCGTTAACAGAGAGCAATATTTATTTGTAATAATTAGAATTTTCAATAAGTTAGTGTGGTTTTAAATTATTTATATAATATATTTTTAATTTTATGCAAAGTTTATTTAAATTAGTTTGAGGATTTATTAATAGGGTATTATTGAATGAGTAAAAAAGTGATGTTTACATAGAATAATCACACTATAAATTAATTTAGAACCTAAAAAATTAATTGAGCAAATTGGAAAAGAGAAGGATAAAAAAGATATTTGGATAGTTGGTGGAGGCGATATAGTAAAATTATTTATGAAAGATAACTTAATTGATGATTATTATATATATATATTGCCAATAATATTGGGGAGAGGGATTTCACTATTTAAGTCTGGTATAGATAAGACTAATTTGAATTTTAAGAAAGCTAGTAATATTGGAGAACTTGTAAAATTGGAATACAGTAAAAAACAAAAATAAATTACATGCCAATTTGTTACAATGTTATGAAATGAAGCATTTAAAAGACTTTTGGCTATATGAATTGACATTACTTGTCAAATATGTTAACATATAAGCGACTTGTCGGAGGGTGTATTAAAAAGAATATGCTGGAGAAGAGAGTGCGTTAACTCTTTTCTCCTTTTTTTATAAAATTAAGCATTTATAAATTTAGTATTATTACATGATTACACTATCTCAAAAATTAAGAAAGGAGAAAAATATGAAATTAATTTTAAGTTATTTAAAGAATTATAAGTTATTAATAGTATTAAACATACTGGCTATATTTAGTTTTGCATTAGTCGAGTTGGGGATTCCAACTATAATAGCTAAAATAATTGACAATGGTATTGCAAATCAGAATATAGCTTACATAAAACAAATGGGAATAGTGATTGTTATTATTTCTATTATAGGGGTTGTAGGTAGTATATTGTTGGGTTATTGTTCTGCTAAGGTATCAACAAGTGTAACCAGAGATATAAGAAATGACATATTTGAAAAATCACAAGAATTTTCACATACTGAATACAATAAATTTGGAATTTCTTCAATGATTACAAGAACAACGAATGATGCATTTCAAATTCAACAATTTGTTAATATACTACTAAGGACTGCCTTATTAACTCCAGTTATGTTCATTATAAGTATAATAATGACAATTAGAACAAGTGTGGAACTTTCTATAGTATTGGCTATATCAGTACCTTTTATAATTATTGGAGTAGCAATAATAGCAAAAGTATCTCAGGCAATATCTTCAAAACAACAAAAAGGACTAGATAAATTAAACCTTATATCGAGAGAAAATTTAACTGGAATAAGAGTAATTAGAGCTTTTGGAAATGATGATTATGAAACAGAGCGATTTGAAAAAACAAATACATATTATGCTAATGTTTCTAAGAAACTATTTAAGCTTATGTCAATTACTCAACCAGCATTCTTTTTACTATTAAATATAGCTGTTTTGGCTGTATTTTGGATTTCAAGTGAGAAGATAAATATTGGAGAGCTTCAAGTTGGACAGTTGGTTGCATTTTTGGAATATCTTTTCCATGCCATGTTTTCAATTATGCTTTTTTCAATGGTATTTATTATGTATCCAAGAGCAGAGGTATCTGCAAATAGAATAAAAGAACTATTAAATGAAGAACCATTGATAAAAAATCCTGAAAATGGAATTAAGGATACTGAAAATAAGGGTATCATAGAATTTGATAATGTAACTTTTACCTATCCAGATGGAGAAGCTTCTGTACTTAAGGATATTTCATTTACTGCAAAAACAGGTGAAACAGTCGCTTTTATAGGAAGTACTGGTAGTGGGAAAAGTACTCTAATTAACTTGATACCTAGATTTTATGATGTAACAGAAGGTAGCATTAAGATAAATGGAGTAGATATAAGAGAATATGATTTAAAAGCTTTAAGAAAAAAGATAGGATTCATACCTCAAAAATCACTGCTTTTTACTGGTAGCATAGCAAATAATATTAGATTTGGGAAACATAAGGCAGGAGAGTCAGAATTAGAATATTCCGCAAAAGTTGCACAAGCATATGAGTTTATATCAAAAAAACCTAGAAAGTTTGATGAATTGATTAGTGAAGGTGGAGCAAATGTATCAGGAGGTCAAAAACAAAGACTTTCTATTGCAAGGGCTATTATAAGAAGACCTGAAATATACATTTTTGATGACAGTTTTTCTGCACTTGACTTTAAAACTGATGCAATACTTCGTGCTAAATTGAAGAAGGAAACAAAAGATGCAATTGTATTGATTGTTGCCCAGAGAATTAGTTCTATTATTGATGCTGATAAGATTATAGTACTCAATGAAGGACAAGTTGTAGGAATGGGAACTCATAAAGAATTATTAAAAAACTGTGAAATATACTATGAAATTGCAACATCTCAGTTAAAAAAGGAGGAATTAGAATAATGAAAAAGTCTAAAGGTTTTAAGAAAACAATTGGTAGACTTCTTCCATTTGTAAAGAAATATAAATTTTCCTTTATTATAGCTATTATATGTATAATTTCAGCAGCTACTATGAATGCACTTGCACCTAAAACTGAAGGATTGATAATAACACAATTGACTAAAGATGTAATTAGTATCGCAAAAGGAGTACCAGGGGCTTCCGTAAATTTTGATTATGTAACAAAAATATTGGTGATTTTAGCATGTATATATTTTGCCAATGCAATTTTTACGTATACTTCAAGTTTTCTACTTACGAATGCTATTCAAAACACAATGAGAGATTTAAGAAATGAAGTCGAAAATAAAATAAGAAGATTGCCTATTAGTTATTTTGATAGTAATAGTTTTGGAGATGTATTAAGTCGTATATCAAATGATGTAGATACAATATCAAATGCATTGCAACAGAGTTTTATGCAAATTGTAAACTCAATCTTAGTCATAATTTTGGCACTTTCAATGATGTTTACAATTAATATATATATGGCTCTTATAGCTCTTTTTATAATTCCAATTAGTTATTTTGTATCTAAATTTGTAGTAAAAAAATCTCAAAGTAGATTTTCATTGCAACAAAATGCTCTTGGAAAATTAAATGGGAAAGTACAAGAAATGTATACTGGATTTAATGAAATAAAACTATATGGTAAAGAAGAAGATTCTATAAAAGAATTTAAAAAAGTAAATCAAGAACTTTGTGAAAATGGATTTAAGGCACAATTTATATCAAGTATGATGAATCCTATGGTTTCATTAGTAACTTACTTTGGAATTGCAGCTGTGGCAGTTGTCGGTTCTATATATGCAGTAAGTGGAGGAATAACAGTAGGAAATTTACAAGCATTTGTGCGTTATATATGGCAGATAAATCAGCCACTTTCACAAATGACTCAGTTATCTACAGTAATACAATCTTCTTTTGCAGCTATAGAACGTGTATTTGAAATTTTAGACGAAGAAGAGGAAATACCTGATGTTGAAAATCCAGTTAAGATAGAAAATGTAAAAGGAAATGTTACATTTGAGCATGTTAATTTTGGATATGGAGAAAATTCAACTTTAATAGAAGATTTAAATGCAGAAGTAAAAAGTGGTCAGATGGTAGCTATTGTTGGACCTACTGGAGCAGGTAAAACAACATTAATAAACTTATTGATGAGGTTTTATGATGTAAAGAAAGGTGCTATTAAAATTGATGGAGTAGATATAAGAGATATGAAACGTAAAGATTTGCGTTCAATGTTTGGTATGGTGCTTCAAGATACATGGTTATTTAATGGAACCATTTTTGAAAATATAGAATATGGTAGATTTGGGGCTACTAAAGAAGAAATTATACAAGCAGCAAAAGTAGCAAATGTTCATCACTTTATAACCACTCTTCCAGATGGATACAATATGTTTTTAAATGAAGAAGCATCTAATATATCTCTAGGGGAAAAACAGCTTTTAACCATAGCTAGAGCTTTTATATCAGACCCTTCAATATTGATACTTGATGAAGCTACGAGTTCTGTTGATACTAGGCTGGAACTTATGCTTCAAAAAGCAATGAGAAATCTTATGAATGGTAGAACTAGTTTTGTTATAGCACATAGACTTTCTACAATTCGCAATGCTGACTTGATTTTAGTTATGAATAATGGAAGTATTATAGAGCAGGGGAATCATGATGAATTAATGGAAAAGGGTGGATTTTATGAGAAGCTTTATAATAGCCAATTTGCAGACAAAGAATCAGAATAGATAACATAAACTTTTGTATAAAATTTTGTATCAAATTCAAATATTAATCATATAATTAAAAAGAGTATCAGTAAGTTGTTTTTTTATAGATTTACTGATACTCTTTGATTTTAAGACCAAAGGTACTTATGATTGGTACTTATAATTCACAACTAGTCTTGTTACATCTGATAACCAGAATTACAGTACTTTTCTTTTTTACCTTTTTGTTCTCTAACATATAACAATTCGCTTAACTTATCAATGTAATAACCATCATCACTTATGCGAATTAAACTAGTCAGATAATATCCATCTTTGCTTCTAGGAATCTTTTTATTTATTGCTAAATCAATAGCTGTCTTTGCTGCTTCAAAATGCTTTAAATGTGTATGACCTTCTTCAAAACTCTTTCTAGTATTATAAACTACATAACCTTTTTTAACTTGAAAAACTATAAATTCTTTCTTTTCATATATTTTATTAAACATTCAATCAGCCCTTCTCAAGATAGTTTTATAGCATAACATTAGAAGCTTCTAAAAAATTTTACAAAGAACATAAATATTTTATAAATTATAAATCTAAAACTATAATTTATAAAGATAACTTTCTGATTATTTATATGATAATTCATATAGATTAAAAGTAAATTATCTTTAGGTTAAACAAAAGTAAAATAAAAGACTAGTTATAATATTTATATGAAAAAGTACAAAATATAGTATATGAATATATAAAATTTAAATTATTTATTTACAGTTTTTATTTCCATAAGTATATTTACCTTCAGATACCTTGTCATCATGGAAATATATTCTTTCACAACTTTTATCTCCCCATAGAATGTTTTTTGTTATTTTATGGGAAGTATCTCCTGTAAATACTTCAGCTACAGTAGTATCTGTAACATCACAGTAAAGAGAAGCAAATTTTTTAAACCAAGGATTTTCCTCAAATCTTAAAAGCCAGGAAGCTCCATAGGGGCAATGTAACTCTTCAAATTCAGGAACCCATCCTAGAAATGGAACATCAGTTGTGCTAATAATATTGTCTGCAATTAATTCATCTCCATTTTCATGAGCTCTTTCTCTCATAGCAATAGCTCTTTCTTCAGACCTTTCAAATAAAACTTTTCTTAATATTTCGCTAGTTTTATCTTCACCAAACTCTTCAAATAACACTTTGGAAAAATAAAAATATAAATCACCAAAATGTTTGCATGCCATACGAACTTCTTCAATAGCATAATCTTTGTCAATAGTTTCATTAGTTACAACATCTTCGTTCAAAAAAATCACTCCTTAGAATAAGTATTAGTTACAATATAATTATAGAATATTTTTTATAAATTAGGAAATTAATTTGAGATAGATATATTTTTAATAAATGAAAGTATAATACTAAAATAACTTATTGTTACAAAAATCTTCTAAATTAATGTATTTAGGAGTTTCCATATGAATGAGAGTAGTTCTGTAAATATCTTCAATACATCCATTTGCAATATTATTAAAAATATCTGTGTGCTCTTTTAATGTTGTTTCAAGCCTTCCTTCATGTGACAATGAATCGAGAGCTAATTTTTTTATTCTGTACATATAATTGTTAAACATTTTGTCAAATTCAGTATTTTGAGCATATGAAACTATAGTTGTGTGAAATAATGTATCGTATTCTGCAAATGAGTTTAAATTTTTATCACCTAATAAAATATCTTTTTGTTTATCTAAAAGATGTTTTAATTTACTTATAGTTTCTACTGCTCTAGCTTCTTTGTATTGACTTGTAATTAAAAAAGTACAAAACCCTTCTATTGCAGAGCGTATTTGGAATATCTCTACAATTTCATTTGCTGTAATTTGATGGATTCTAAATCCTTTGCTTGGGATTATATCTATAAATCCATCTTGACTAAGTCTTTGAAGAGCATCTCTTATAGGTGTTCTAGAGATACCTATTTCACTAGCAAGTTTTGTTTCAGAATATATTTCATTTTCTATCATTTCTCCAGATAGTATCAATTCTTTTAAGTAGTCATATGCTTGTTCTTGTAATCTTTTAAATGTAGCCATACTTAATAATACCCCCCTAAACAATATAAAAATACAAAAACTTATATAATTTTAAGCATACAACATAGTGAAAATAAGGTCAATCTTTTGCAATTTAAATTGCAGATAAGATTAAAAAATATAAAAAATTATTGAAGTGTGAAGCATGATTAACATTAAAGGCAGATTAATTAAAACTAATTGAAATTAGTTAAAATACAAAACTGTAAAAGTAGTATATTATATTTGAAAACAATAGTATGTATTAAAACTTATATAGGATGACTAAATATAATAAATGACTTTAAAAATTACTATTTATTGTTAAAATAAATACTTTTATATTTTATATTGACCGGTATACTGGTATGTAGTATACTCTAAAACATAAAAAACGTTTTCAAAAATGTGAAGATATGGAGGGTTATAAAATGAAATTGGGATTTATTGGATTAGGAATAATGGGAAAGCCAATGGCAAAAAATTTATTAAAAGATGGATGTAATCTTTTGGTGTATGACATTAATAAATCTGCTGTGGATGAACTTATATCATGTGGAGCAAAATACGCAAGTGTTTTAGAAATGGGTCAAGAATGTGATATTGTATTTACAATCCTTCCAAATGGAACTATTGTGCAGGATATATTGTTTGGGATGGATGGATTGGCAAAAACTTTAAAAGAAGGAAGTATAGTAGTCGATATGAGTTCAGTTACTCCTACAGAATCCATATTGTGTGCAAATAAATTAAAAGATATGGGCTTAGAATTTATAGACTCACCAGTAAGTGGAGGGGAGCCAAAAGCGATTGATGGTACACTTGCTTTTATGGCTGGTGGTAAGGAAGAAATTTATAAGAAAGTAGAACCATTTTTTAATATAATGGGAAGCTCATCTATTTTAATTGGAGATAATGGTAGTGGAAGTGTTACAAAACTTACAAACCAAGTAATTGTTAATTTGACGATAGCAGCAGTTTCTGAGGCATTTGTACTTGCAGCAAAAGCAGGTGCAGACCCAGAAAAAGTATATAAGGCAATAAGAGGAGGCCTAGCTGGTAGTACAATATTGGATGCGAAGATACCAATGATTATGAATCGTGATTTTAAACCAGGTGGGAAAATATCTATTAATTTGAAAGATATTAAGAATGTAATGCAAACAGCACACAATTTAGATGTACCGCTACCTATGACAAGTCAATTATTAGAAATTATGCAGACATTAAAAGTACATGGACATTTGGAAGATGACCATAGTGGAATAGCACAGTATTTTGAAAAGTTGGCAGGTGTTGAAATAAAAAAACACGATAATTAATATTTAAATATATCAATATAATTAAATACATATTATTAGGATTAGATTATATAAATACAGCGAGGTTAAGTTATCATAGTAAAAGAAAAATAAAATTGATAAATAATAAAGTAGAATGATAAAGGGGTAAAGATTATGATTACAGGATATGGACTTTTGATAGCATTTGTTATATCTATAGGAATTTTACTTGTATCGATTATTAAATTTAAAGTAAATCCGTTTTTAGCATTACTGATAACATCTATAATTACAGGCTTTATGGTTAGAATGCCTATAAATGAAATATCAACCACAATATCGACTGGATTTGGAAATACATTAGGTAGTATAGGTATTGTAATTGGACTTGGAATAATATTTGGAAATATTCTTTCAGAATCAAGAGCAACAGAATCTATTGCAAAGGGGTTGTTAGCTAAGACTGGAGAAAAAAACAGTGCTTTAGCAGTAACTACAGCAGGTTTTTTAATTTCAATTCCAGTTTTTATGGATGCAGCTTTTGTTATAATGATGCCTATAATTAAGTATGTTTCGAGAGTAACTAAGAAATCTCTAATGGTTTTTGTATGTGCATTAGGAGTTGGGACTATAGTAGGTCATGCACTTGTAATACCTACACCAGGACCTTTAGCAGTTGCAGCAAATGTAAATGCAAATGTAGGTAGTTTTATACTTTATTCTATAATTGTTGCTTTTCCAGCAGCTCTTATAGGTGGATGGATTTATGGAAAACGTTTTGAAAAATATCCAGCTTATGCTATTGATGAGAATGATAGAGAAAAAAATTTAGAGCAGGGAAAAGATAGCATAAAAATTGAAGATGATGATTCTTCTAAAGTACCAGGTTTTGGAATTTCTATGTTTTCTTTATTGTTCCCAATACTTCTTATACTTATATCAAATGTATTTAGTATGTTCTTAGAAAAAGGTTCTACAATGAGTGGAGTACTTGCATTTATAGGAGATAAAAACATAGCAATACTTCTTGGAATATTGGTGGCAATAGGATTTTTAAAGAAATACATAAATAAACCTATGGGAGATGTAGTTATTGAAGCTGCTGATTCAGCAGGGCTAATATTATTGATAACAGGTTCAGGTGGTGCGTTTGGCAGTGTTATAAATGCAAGTGGTATAGGTAACTTCTTAGTTGATACTATGTCTGGTCTTAGTATATCAGTTGTAGTGCTTGGATTCTTATTAAGTGCCTTGCTTAGAATTTCTCAAGGTTCTGCTACTGTAGCCTTAGTAACAACATCATCAATTTTAGGACCTACAATTTTGGCAACTGGAATGTCACCAGTTTTAGTAGGGCTTGCTATATGTGCTGGAGGAGTTGGTTTCTCCCTTCCAAATGATTCTGGATTCTGGGTACTTTCAAGATTTAGTGGATTATCAGTTAAAGATACTTTAAACTCTTGGACAATTGGAGGAACCATTGCTGGAGTTGTAGCATTTATAATGGTTTTATTGCTTAGTGTTATAAATGGAATTATACCACTTCCAGGTCTATAAATAACAAACTATTGTTTATATCATATAAATTACATTTAGACTATACAAATTACATAAAGGGGCGTTTTAAATGAGAGAAGTAAACCCAATTAGCATAGATATACTTAATACTTTTAAACAAGTAGATGAGGACAGATTAAATAAACTTCTTGCAGATGAGCTTAAGCATTTAGATAGAAAAATTGTTGTATTAGATGATGACCCAACAGGTGTACAAACAGTTCATGATATTTCTGTTTATACTGATTGGGATAAGGATAGTATGGAACAAGGTTTTAATGAGAAAAATAGTATGTTTTTTATACTTACCAATTCAAGGGGATTTACTGTTGCTCAAACTACAAAAGCACATAAAGAAATTTCAAAGAATATTGTGGATGTATCAAAGAAAGTTAATAAGGATTTTATAATCATAAGTCGTAGTGATTCTACTATGAGAGGACATTATCCTCTTGAAACTAATTTATTAAAAAGCGAAGTAGAGAGATTATCGGGGAAGTTATTTCAGGGTGAAATAATAATGCCATTTTTTAAAGAAGGTGGTAGGTTTACTATAGATAATGTACATTATGTTAAAGAAGGAGAAATACTTGTACCAGCAGGAATGACTGAATTTGCAAAAGATAAATCTTTTGGATATAAATCATCTGATATAGGTGAGTGGTGTGAAGAAAAGACAAATGGAAAGTACAAATCTAGTGATATGATATATATTTCGTCAAAAGAACTTAGAGAGCTAAATATTGAAGCTATAACAGAAAAACTTAAAAAAGCTGAAGGATTCAATAAAATTATTGTAAACGCAACCGATTATGTAGATGTAAAGGTATTTACAATTGCGTTTATACGAGCAGTAAATAGTGGTAAGGAATTTATGTTTAGAAGCGCTGCTGCCATAACAAAAGTACTTGGCGGAGTGAGTGACAAGGAACTACTTACTAAGGATGAATTAGTATCAAAAGGTAATACCAATGGAGGAATTATACTTGTTGGTTCACATGTGAATAAGACTACCCAACAGTTAGAAGAACTTAAAAATTGTAAATATCCGATAGAATTTATAGAATTTAATCAACATTTAGTTCTTCAAGAAAATGGTCTAAAAAATGAGGTAAAAAGAGTTATAAAAGTTGTAGAGGAAAAAATAAGCAGTGGTAAAACTGTTGCTGTTTATACTAGACGAGAGCGTTTTGACTTGGATACGAATGATAAAGATAAACAGCTTATGATTTCTGTAGAAATATCAGATGCAGTTACCAGTATAATTGGTATGCTTAATGTAAGACCAAATTTTATTATAGCTAAGGGTGGAATTACTTCTAGTGATGTTGGTACTAAAGCACTAAGAGTAAAAAAAGCTACAGTAATGGGACAGATAAAACCTGGTATACCAGTATGGATGACAGGCAAAGAAAGCAAATTTCCTAATATGCCATATATAATTTTCCCTGGAAATGTGGGAGAGATTAGCACACTTAGAGAATCAGTTGAGATATTGATGGGGTAGTATATTAGTGTATTGAAGTTTAAACGCTTAAATTTACTGTGTTAAAAGTAAAATAAACTAAAATTATAAATTAAGATTAAAAATAATAGTATATTAATTAGGGTTTAGAGTATTTTACAAAAAATATTCTAAACCTTAATCTTATGTATTAGTATTTTTATTATTTAACTTATGTGTTTATTTTATTATTTATCTTTTTTAATTGATTTAATATTTTCTTTGATTTTATTTAAAATATCTGTATGCTTATTAGAGCTTATGTTGGGGAATGCTTTGATTATACGTCTATGAAGTAATTTGTGGTTAGACAGCAAAGTATTAAGTTTATTTTTTAGCTCATCAATACGATTTTTAGCATAGCGATAGTTTTCTTTTTCCTTAAGTATTTCAAATCTATCTTCCAAAGTATCCAGTCTATTTTCAACTAAAGATTCAAGTTTGTTTTCTATAGTTTCTTGTGTAATAAGTTTGTAGTATTCTTTCTTATCTTTTAATTCCTTAATTATAAGATTGATTTGTTTTAACTTACCATTTAATTGTAAAATTGTATGGACTGTGATAACTAAATCTAAAACAAAATAAATTTCTATAGATATAGCAAATATAAATAGCACATTTTTAGAGATAGAGTTAATAAAATCAACCACAATAGGATGTACTATAAGCATTACAATCAATGATAATACACCAAACATAAGTGAATTTTCCAGACAAACTCTTCCATGAATATTAAATTTATGTTTAGAATAATCCCACCAAGTCATATTAAATATTTTTTCTAAAATAAAGCTCGTACAATACTCCATTATGCTAGTTATAATTATACTAAACAAAAATAACAAAGGAATATTGTGTACAAAAGGAGTCAATGTAGCAACTATTGCTAATGCTCCAAATCCATATATAGGGCAAAATGGACCATTTAAAAAACCTCTATTTACAAATTGTTTTTGTAAAACTGAACAATATGTAGTTTCACAACACCATCCTATAAAGCTATAAATTACAAAATAAAGAAATTGAATATAAAATGTACTCATAAGCACCTCATTTCTAGTTAGTATAACACTATATACTCGATATTTTATTTTTATGATTAATTTACTAAATTCAATTTACATATTGATTATACCAATTTATAGAAATTTATCAAATTTAATTACAGTTAGAACATTATAAACATGGTTATAATAATGAAATTTTATTTAAAATAAATAAGGGTGTCAAGTATAATCAAACTAATAGTTATAGATACTCTACACTATGTTAGTTTAATTACATTTGACACCCTTATATTTATACTATGACTATTTACATTCGAAACTAGAGCAACATGTTTCAATATAAAGATTTACTCTATCAGTTTCAGGAGCAACCAATATATTATCAAGTGTACATAAGCTACCATCTTTGTTGTATTTACAATTTTTTACAGTACAAACTAATTCCTCACAATTTCTATTATTAACGTTGCTAGATAAATTACTATAAATAGATTCATCTAAAAATGAACTACAACAAGTATGTCTGTCATTGTGAGCTTTTTCACCATTTATAAAAATTTTATCTGCATAACATATATGGCTGTTGTTATGTGAACAGTTAATTACATTACAGTTTATTCTTTCCAAAGTTATTACCTCCTAAACGATTATTTATTATAAATTATGTCCATATAATTACAAGAATATAACCATTAAGAGAAAACTACCTTTTAGAAAATATCTATTCTTAGAGTAATTTGAAATATAAATATATTTTCTTCTAAAATTTACCTAAATTGTATAAAAACTTACAGCTTGGAGAAAATAATAGAAAAAGGAGGCGTAATCAATGTTTGAAAAGAAGAAAAAAGAATTATTTCCTTGGAAAATATCTGCCTTAATACTGGTTGGAGTATTTGTATTAAGTAGCGGAGTTTATATAGGGACAAGATTAAAACACAATGGAGTTCAAACTGGTGAAGTTGTAAGTACTAGTGCGAATATGAATGAAAAGTCAAAAGAAGCTTTTGGATTAAATAAAAATTGTGAAGTTTGGCTTCAAAGTGAAGGCGAAAATGAAACTAACTATAAGAGAACACTTACAATGGCAGGAATAGTTCCAGAGTCATTATTAGATAAGACGAAGTCAGAAATAGTATCATATTTTAAAAAAGAATATCCAACTAAAAAAATAAAGAGTATGGATAAAAATGAAATCATATTGGTAGAATCTAAATATAGTGATAATAAAGATGTACAAGCAATGGATGTTACTATAAAAGGTAAATATACTATTGAAAATGATAATGGAAATATAGCACTATATAAATATGATGATAGTGGAAGCAAAACATTAGTAGAAAAAACAAAAATAAGAGTAGATTCACTTCCTAAAACAGTCCAAGATGAAATCAAAAAAGGTGTAGTTATGGATACTGAAGAAGAGGCCTATTCAAGATTAGAAGACTTTGCAAGTTAATAGTAAATTAACATTATTTCAAGTTAAATACTAAGTAAATTAATAATAAATAATTTAATATTAAATAGATTAGTATTAAAATTGTAGTCACATTTAATTCCTATAAAAATACAATAATTTATTTGTAATAAATATAAAAGTTATATTGAGGTAAAATCTTGCTTTGATATAACTTTTTTATTTGATTTTATATTTTACATAGAGCATTTTATGATTTGTTAATATTATTTATGATATAATGATTTAGAACATAAGTTTTTATGAGAAATACATTTTGGTATTTCTTTTATTTTTAGGGGGAATTTTAAAAAATGATAATATTGGGGATTGACCCAGGTATAGCCATAGTTGGATATGGTATAATTGAATACAAAAATAGCAAGTTTAAAGCAATCGATTATGGAGCAGTTACAACACCTGCCCATATGAATATATCGAGAAGATTGGAACTTGTGTATAAAGGAATTGATACAATAGTAAAGAATTACAATATAGATGAAGTTGGAATGGAAGAATTATTCTTTAACAAGAATGTAAAAACAGCTATAACAGTTGCACAAGCTAGAGGTGTTACTATGCTTGCATGTGCTCATAATGGGAAGCCTGTATATGAATACACTCCACTTCAAGTAAAACAAGGTGTAGTTGGATATGGGAGAGCAGATAAGGCACAAGTTCAACAGATGGTAACTTCATTTTTAAGTCTAAAAAAAGTTCCAAAACCAGATGATGTTGCAGATGCTTTAGCTGTGGCTATTTGCCATGCTCATTCAAACAAACTTGAAAAAACTCTAAAGAATATAGGTGGTAAGTATGTATAGTTATATAAAAGGTACAGTAGAAGAAATTTATATAGACAGTATAGTTGTTGAAAATAATGGGATAGGATATAAAATAAATGTATCATCCAATACAATAATGAATTTACAAGTGGGAGAAGCCACAAAAATATATACTAAATTAATTGTAAGAGAAGATGATATGAGTCTTTGTGGTTTTGTAAGTAGGGAAGAACTTAAGATGTTTGAATTACTAACATCTGTATCTAAAATAGGACCTAAGGTGGCGCTTTCAATACTATCATTTGCATCACCAGCACAGTTAGGAGCATATATTTTAAGTGAAGACATTGGAAAATTATCCAAAGCTCCTGGTGTTGGTAAAAAGACAGCAGAAAGAATCGTCTTAGAGCTTAAGGATAAGGTAGACAAAAATAACATAGAGTTTGAACCAACGTTATTATCACAAAAACCTACCTTGATATCACAAGATGAGTCTGTAGATGCACTTGTAGCTTTAGGCTATACTTTGTCGGAATCAAAAGAGGCAGTTCAAAAATGTAAAAAAGATGGTATGAATACAGAAGCTATTATAAAGAAAGCACTTACATATATAATGAGTAAATCCTTGAAATAGTATTTGGATTTTATAATATTTGGATTTTAAAACAATATTTAAGGAGTTTATGTAAATTTGAAAATATATAAAGTAGATTTTCAAAAGTACGAGAGGAGGGGTATAAATGCAAGGTTTTGAAGATGAAAATAGGATAATAACTTCTACAATGAAGATGGAAGATATAGATATAGAAAACAGTTTAAGACCAAAAACTTTAGAAGATTATTTGGGTCAAGAAAAATCCAAAGAACAACTTAGTATATTTATAGAAGCAGCTAAATCGAGAAATGAGCAGTTAGACCATGTGCTTTTATATGGACCACCAGGTCTTGGAAAAACTACACTAGCAAGTATAATAGCCAATGAGATGGGGGTAAATTTAAGAATTACGTCAGGACCTGCAATAGAAAGAGCTGGAGATTTGGCAGCCATACTTACGAATTTAAATGAAAATGATGTTTTATTTATAGATGAGATTCATAGAATCAATAGAAGTGTTGAAGAAGTTTTATATCCAGCAATGGAGGATTTTTGCCTAGATATAATAATAGGGAAAGGGCCATCTGCTAGAAGCATAAGACTTGACCTTCCTAAATTTACACTTATTGGAGCTACTACAAGAGCTGGTATGCTTACAAATCCACTTAGAGATAGATTTGGTGTTATTTGTAAATTGGACTATTATACAGTTGATGAACTTTCAAAAATAGTACTTAGGTCTTCAAGCATCTTAGATGCAGAGATACAGTCTAATGGAGCATTAGAACTTGCAAAACGTTCAAGAGGGACTCCAAGGATAGCAAATAGATTACTAAAAAGAGTTAGAGATTTTGCACAAGTCAGAGCTGATGGAAAAATAACTGATAAGGTGGCAAAAGATGCTCTGGAACTTTTAGGAGTCGATAGTTTGGGTCTCGATTTTGTAGATGAGAAGCTTCTTATGACTATAATAGAAAAATTTAGAGGAGGACCAGTGGGTTTAGATACATTGGCAGCTTCTATCGGAGAAGATAGAAATACAATAGAAGATGTATATGAGCCATATTTGCTTCAATTAGGATTTATAAATAGAGGTCCTAGAGGAAGAGTAGCCATGCCATTAGCATATGAACACTTAAAAATTCCATATCCTAATGAAAAATAAAAATAGATTATACGAGTATTTATAAAATAAAAGAGTCATTAAATTAAAATATTTCTAAAATGGCTAAAAATTCAAACATATCCACAAAATGGTAATTATATCTGTAGATACTGTGGATAAACACGATAAAAATTGTGTGTATTGTATCTATATATTGTGGATAAGACATGTATATCGTGGAAAAATATCTATATATTGTGGATATGGTGTCTGTTAAAAATAGCAATTTCTTGATAGATTATGGTAATATTGTGGAAAATAAGTTGTTTTTTTGATATTATTGTAGCTGGAGAAATTTTAAGAGAGGAAGTTTAACATTGAAAACACGTGATTTTAAATTTGACTTACCACAGGAACTTATAGCTCAAGTTCCTATAGAAGATAGAGCTAGTTCAAGATTGATGGTATTAGATAAAGAGACAGGTAATATTGAACATAAAGTATTTAGAGATATAATAGAATATTTAAATCCAGGAGATTGCTTAGTATTAAATAATACTAGAGTTATACCAGCTAGATTAATAGGAGAGAAGCTTGAAACTGGAGGTAAAATAGAGTTTTTATTATTAAAAAGAACAGAGGAAGATACTTGGCAGGCTTTAGTAAAACCAGGAAAAAGAGCAAAAGTAGGGACTAAATTTTCTTTTGGAAATGGAAAGCTAATTGGAGAAGTTGTAGATTTATCAGATGAAGGTTCAAGAATTATAAAATTCCATTATGATGGAATTTTTGAAGAAATATTGGATGAACTTGGAAATATGCCACTACCTCCATATATCACTGCTAGACTAGATGAAAAAGAAAGATACCAGACTGTTTATTCAAAGCATAATGGTTCAGCAGCAGCACCTACAGCAGGATTACATTTTACAGAAGAATTGTTAAATAAAATAAAAGAAAAAGGTGTAGATATAGCCTTTGTAACTCTACATGTTGGCTTAGGAACTTTTAGACCAGTAAAAGTAGAGGATGTTTTAAATCACAAGATGCATTCAGAATATTATATGGTTAGCCAAGAAGCAGCTGACAAAATAAATAGAGCAAAGGAAAATGGAAAAAATGTAATATGTGTTGGTACTACTAGTTGTAGAACTATAGAATCAGCTTGTAATGAGGATGGAAAGATGAAAGAAACTAGTGGATGGACAGAAATATTTATATATCCAGGTTATAAATTTAAAGTTTTAGATAAACTTATTACTAATTTTCACTTACCAGAGTCTACACTAATAATGTTAGTAAGTGCTATTTGTGGAAAGGATAATGTTTTAAATGCATATAATGAGGCAGTAAAAGAAAGATATAGATTCTTCAGTTTTGGAGATGCTATGATTATAAAGTAGGGAGGTAATGGATGCATAGTTTACAAAAACAAAAAAAGAATAACCCTATATTAAAGATTGCTTTTATATTTGAACGTGTTTTAGCAGTAGTAGTTCTAATAGCAGTATTTTTAGGAACTATAGATGTTCTAAGACTTATGTGGGGAGCATATATAGTTGATTTTCAAAATCCAGTACAATACAGTCAGCTTAATGATTTTTTAGCACAAATATTACTTTTAGTAATAGGTGTTGAACTTGTAGTAATGCTATCTCTTCATATACCAGGAGCATTTATTGAGGCATTACTTTACGCAATAGCTAGAAAAATGTTGCTACTGCCTAAAAATGAAGGTATGATAGATGTTTTAATAGGAGTTATAGCTATAGCAGGACTATTTGCTATAAAAAAGTTTTTAGTAACAAAAGACAAGAGTGCTCTTAATATAATGAGTATTCATGATGAAGAAGCAATTAAGGAACAACAGAACAAAGAAGACGAAGATAAATCTATTTAGACAATAAATTATATGAATAGCTTATTACAAATATATCTTAAGAAATAATGAGAAATAAATATGATTAAGGAGAACTTTATGTACGCAGTAAGATACGAATTGATAAAGACTTGTAAGCAGAGTGGTGCAAGGTTAGGAAGATTACACACTCCACATGGGATTATTGAAACACCAATATTCATGCCAGTTGGAACTCAAGCAACTGTAAAATCTATGACACCAGAAGAATTAAAAGAGATTGGTTCACAAATAATACTTAGTAACACATACCATTTATATATGAGACCAGGTCATGAACTTATAAAAAGAGCTGGTGGTCTTCATAAGTTTATGAATTGGGATAAACCAATACTTACAGATAGTGGAGGGTTCCAGGTATTTAGTCTAGGGCCTTTAAGAAAGATAAAAGAAGAAGGTGTAGAATTTAGGTCACACTTAGATGGTTCAAAACATTTTCTAACTCCAGAAAAAGCTATGGAAATACAAAATGCATTGGGTTCAGACATAATGATGGCATTTGATGAGTGTGCACCATACCCATCAGATAGAGAATATGTAAAAAATTCTTTAGAAAGAACAACAAGATGGTTAAAAAGATGTAAAGATGCTCATAATAATACCGACAAGCAAGCTTTATTTGGTATAATACAAGGTGGGATGTATAAAGACTTAAGGGAACAATCAGCAAAAGAAATAACTAATATTGATTTACCAGGATATGCTATTGGTGGACTTAGTGTTGGAGAACCAAAACCACTTATGTATGACGTGTTAGAGCATACAACTCCACTTATGCCAAAGGATAAACCAAGATACCTAATGGGAGTTGGTAGTCCAGATGACTTAGTAGAAGGTGTTATAAGAGGAGTAGACATGTTTGATTGTGTTCTACCTACTCGTATCGCTAGAAATGGAACTGCAATGACTAGCCAAGGTAAAGTAGTAGTTAGAAATGCAACTTATGCTGAAGACTTTACTCCACTTGACCCTGAATGTGATTGTTATGCTTGTAAAAACTATTCAAGAGCTTATATAAGACACCTTATAAAAGCAAATGAAATACTGGGTGCAAGATTAATAACTACTCATAATCTTCACTTTTTATTAAATTTAATGAAACAAATAAGACAAGCGATAATGGAAGATAGATTACTTGATTTTAGAAATGAATTTTTTGCAAAATATGGATATGAAATATAGGTTTTGCACTATTAATTATAATCATTTTAATATATAATATTCAATAGTACTCAAAGATAGAGAAAGTAAATTGTTATATAAACATTTATTATGATTTACAAAAGAGTATAATTTACAAAGGAGTGAAAAATTAATGCCACAGCAACAAATAATTATGAGTATAGGTCTATGGGTAGTAGTAATCGCAATCTTTTATTTCCTAATGATTAGACCTCAAAAGAAAAAAGACAAACAATTAAAAGAAATGAGAAGTAGCCTAAGTGTAGGAGACAAGGTCATTACAATAGGTGGAATAGTAGCTAATGTAGCTAAAGTTGAAGATGATGTTGTAATATTAGAATTAGGACCAAATAGAACTAAAGTTCCATTTGAAAAATGGGCTATAGGAACTGTTAAATCTAAAAAAGAAGAAATAGAAGAAGACTAAATTAGTAATTTAAAAGCCTTTTCTCGAATATATATTAATTTGAGAGGAGGTTTTTTTATGGGAAAATCTAATTATATTTTTAAAGGTCTAGGATATGCATATATAATAACTTTGGCTGTTTTATTAGTGTATAACTTATTTTTGACATTTACAGATATTGGTGGAGATAATATAACTATGGTCTCATCATTTATAACTACTATTTCTGCAGCTATAGGAGGGTTTTACACTTCAAAACACATGAAAGAAAAAGGACTTATGTATGGGCTTTTAGTAGGACTTTTGTACATAGTATGTATTTTTTTGACTGTGTTTTTAGCACAAGAAAAGTTTGTATTTGAAGTAGGGATGATTTATAAGTTATTGCTAATATCAGCAGCAGGAGGCATTGGAGGCGTATTGGGTGTCAACTTTAAATAGAGTTTATATTAAAGTAGTTTTATGATATAATCAATAGGAAACAATTAGAAATGGAGGCGTTGAAAATGGAAAATAAACATGTAAAAACTTTATCTCAAGCTACTTTAAAGCAAAGTGCTGCAAAAGGTGGATGTGGAGAGTGTCAAACTTCTTGTCAATCAGCTTGTAAAACTTCTTGTACAGTTGCAAATCAAGAGTGTGAAAGATAGAAAATTATTGATTTAGTTGTTTGTAAGAGGGTATCTCAAAGTGATTCTTTTATCATTATGAGGTATCCTCTTTTATTTTCAATTATTATATAAAAATATATTCTATTTATGTAAAATTAAATTTGATTTCTTATCGTTTAATTATGCAAAAATATCTAATCATATAAGAGCATTCATTTTAAAGTAGCTACTCTTATATTTTATTTTTTATCAATTACATGTATTAGAATAATTTTTAATTTTAAACTCTAATTTATGATGATTTTTATAATATGTTATATATTTTAATATATGGAGATAGATATTAATTTAGTGATATATATTTAAGTAATAAGAGTAAAGCAAAAATTAGTGCATAGTAGTATATAAAAATGGAGTTTGAATACTTTTGTTAGTATATGATTGTTTAGTAGAAAATCACTATAAAATAGGATTTCTATCTTTGAGCATAATTATAGAGAGCTAAGTAGGGGGAAGGGGTTCAAGAAGATATTATTAGTGTTTGTGTTAGTAAATTATGTAAACACATAAAATATATTGAAAAATAATATTATATATAATATTATTTATGTGTGGGAAATACGAATATAAAAAATAAAAAATAATATTCGGAGGACATAAATATGTTAAGCAACAAAAAGAGAAGTATGGCAATAGTAATGGCAGGTGCTACAGTTATGAGTGCAGCAGCACCAATATTCGCAGACAATACTGTGACAGAAAATGTTGATAAAAATTACACAGTAAGTGCGAAAGATTCTGCTAAACTAATCGAAGAGGTTAGAAAAGCATTAGAAGTTAAGTTTGAAGATACAAAAGCAGGAGCAAATGTAAATGATAGAGTTTACGATATAAAAGTAGACAATGTAAACTTAACTAATGCAACTCAATTACAAAATAAAATAAACTCTTTAACAGAAGGGCAAAGTTTAAAAGTTACTATTCAAGATAAAGGGCATCAAGTGTTAGGTGGAAAAGTAGTTGACTATAAAATTGAAAACTACAAAACTGCTCAAGAAATAGTAGATGCAGTTAATGCTTACAATGCAACTTTAGCAGAAGATTCTGATAACAAGTTAACAGCAACTATAAAATCTACAAATACAGTTGAAGTAAAAAGAGCAAAAGATTCAGCAAATGTTATTACATTAAATGTAGGAGACCAACATTTAGATTTCTCAAAAGTGATAACATCAGAAGAAGGTACTTTTGAAGGTTATGAAAAGCGTTATAGTGACATAGATTCAAAAGAATTACATACGGTAACAGTTAAAAACGCAGATTTACAAGACATATCAGCAGAAGAATTATTTGATGGAATTAGATTAACTACATTAGGAAGAGAAATAGTTAATAAAGTTAAAAATGGATATGCTTTAACATTTGAAAATGAAGCAATCCTTACTCAAGAACAAGAAGATAGTGATGATAAAGATAAACCAGAAAAATCAAGCTTTGATATAGTTTTAAGCAAGGCAAATGAAAAGCCAGAAACAATAAGTGTTTCAAGTAAAAACCATAAGTTAGTTAGAGACTTACACAAAGTATTAACTGATGTAAAAGATGGAAAAGAATTAAAAGTAGAAGTTTTATCTGGTGATTCAAGATTTACAACAGCAGTAGAAGTTAGTAAAGAGAGATTCAAAGATGGAGAAGCAGAAGCTATAATTTTAGTTGGAGAAGATGCTATAGTTGATGGATTAGCATCAGCACCACTTGCCTCTCAAAAAAATGCACCAATATTATTATCTAAAAAAGATTCACTACCATCAGAAATAGAAGCTGAAATATTAAGAGTACTTGGAAGTAATCTATCTTCTAAGAAAATATATATAGTAGGTGGAGAATCTAAAGTATCAAAAGAAACTGAAGAAAAACTTTCTAAATTAGGTGTAAGTAAAGTTGAGAGAGTTTCTGGAGAAGATAGATTTGAAACTTCTTTAGAAATAGCAAAACAATTAAAAGATACATTTAAGACTGCTTTTGTAGTAGGTGGAAATGGAGAAGCTGATGCTATGAGTATATCAGCTAGAGCTGCTCAATTTGGTGCTCCAATAATAGTTACAGGTAACGAATTAGATGCAAATGCTGAAAAATTATTAAAAGGAAAAGAATTAGAAATAGTGGGTGGAGAAAATTCTGTATCAAAAGAAGTTGAAGACAAATTAGTTGATATAGATTTAAATAATAAAGTTGAAAGATTAGCTGGAGAAAATAGAAAAGATACTAATGCTAAAGTAATCAATAAATACTATGCAGGTGCAACTAAAGCATATGTAGCAAAAGATGGTTATGTAGGTGGAAATGGACAATTAGTTGATGCACTTACAGCAGCACCACTTGCAGCTAGTTCAAAAGCTCCAATAGTATTAACTACAGAAGAACTTTCTAAATCACAAGAAGAAGTAGTTGAGTTAAGACTTAAGAATGCTACTAAGTTAGTACAAATAGGTGAAGGAATAGCTAAAAACGCTATTGAAAAAATAGCAGAAAAAATAAACTTATTTACTAAGAACTAATAAGATATAGGAATTAATATTAAAAGTTTATTTAGATAATATATGATTATACAATGCGTTAATATGTAAGACATAGTGTAGATATTATAAAATATACAAATAACAAGATAAAATAATAAAAATAAGGTGTCTCATTTAGAATTAGATTGAGATACCTTATTTTATTTTTTGATTATAATGTTGAGAAATTCATATTGCAAAAATTATTATAAAAAGATACTTCTTATAATGATTAAACATATTACTAACATAAATTATTTTGAACTTATAACTTAATTAAATAAAATAAATTATAATGTTTTGAATTTATAGAGAATAAAAACTTTAGGTATATTGTTTGAGTTGTATGGATAACTATGGTATCATATATAAAATATGGTAACAAAATTGTAACTTTTGATTAAAAATAAGTATGAGTACTAATAAAAAATATGAAAAGTACATTGGGGGTAGAAAATAATATGAAGAATAGTAAAAAGATATTAGCTATAGGACTTACACTATTTTTAGTAATGGTAAATACTCCTATGGTAAGTGCGTTGACATCAGTTGAGCAAATAAAAGGGAATGACAGATATGAGACAGCAGCAAAAATAGCAGATAAGCAAAACTACAATACAGCAATACTAATCAACTCAGATAATAGCTTAGCAGATGGTCTAAGTGCAAGTGGTTTAGCTGGAGCCTTAAATGCGCCTATTTTGATGACAAAACAAAATCAGATTCCAAACACAACTATGGAAAGATTAAACAAAGCAAAGACTGTGTATATAATAGGCTCAGAATCAACAATAAGTAAAAATGTTGAGAATCAGTTACTATCCAAAAAGAAGGTTGTACAAAGAATCTTTGGTGAAAATAGATTTGATACAAGTATAAAAATAGCTGAAAAAATTAAAGAAATTAAGCCAATAGATAAAGTAATTATAGCCAATGGATTTACAGGAGAAGCAGATGCGATAAGTGCATCACCAGTAGCTGCTAGAGATGGAGTACCTATAATACTTACAGATGGAAATAGTGTGGGATTTGACACGACAGGCTTAAAGAGTTATGCGCTTGGTTCTAGTGAAATAATAAGCGACGAATTAGTTAAGAGCACAAATTCTATTAGATTGGGTGGCACAGATAGATTTGAAACTAATAAGATAGTTATACAAGAGTTTTATAAAAATAGTAAAGAATTTTATCTAAGTAAAGGCTTACAATTAACAGACGCTTTGGCTGCCTCTACAATAGCAAAAAATGCTCCTGTAGTTTTAGTTGAAAATGGCAGTAATAAGAGTATTTTAAGTGGTGCAGACAAATTGACTGTACTAGGAGGCATAAATCAGAATGTTATCAAGCAATGTATAAATCAAGCTTCACCAAATCAACAAGGTTTATATTACAATCCAAATGATAGAGCATTTAAAGAGAGAATAAAGGGTAAAGTATATGCTCTTACAAAGCAGTATAGAAAAGAGAATGGAGTAAGAGCGTTATCTGTAGCAAGCAGATTAGAGGGTCTAGCAAATGATTGGTCTAATTTAATGGCAAATAAGAAGACTTTATCTCATACGATAAATGGAAAAAATTCATATTCTACTTTTTTGAAATACTTAGATTGGAGTGAGATTAAACCTGGATATATAGCAGTTCAAGGTGAAAATATAATTAAATATAAAATTCCAGATAAACCTGTATATACAAATAGAGATGCAGATGATATAGGAAACTTTATTTTTAATGAGTGGAAGACAAATCCAGAAGAAGGAACTAATATGTTGCATAAAGGGTATGAAATAATGGGATTTGGTATAGCTATAACAGGAGATAAGAATCTATATGCTACACATGAATTTTATGGAAGATATAAAGAATAAGAAAATATACACAAAATTATGCTTGTAAGGAAGCTATATAAATAATTAAATTATAATGGAAAATAGCATTTATATTAATAAATTAATATAAATGTTATTTTTTTATAATTTAATGTAAAAAAATTGTATTAAAAAGTTTAAATATAGTATAAAATGGGTAAGAAAGTAGTGAAAATTAAATGGCAAAATTAGGGAAATCTAATGACGCAAAACTATAGGGATTAAAGCTTTTAAAGCCATATCAGCCAGTTGCTAAAAAGAGTAAAGTCTTTTTATTTTATAATTAAGATTCTCTTTGAGTGTCTTTTTTTATTGTCTGAAACTTATAGTATTTAAATTCATGAAAAATTAGATATTTATTAAGGGAGGATTGTTATTTCATGAAAAAGGCAATATCTTGTGTACTAGCAGTATCTATGTGTAGTGCACCACTAAACGTTTTTGCAGAACCTATATTAGAGGGGAAGCTAAGGGCAGTTGAAAAATCAGTTACAGAAAAGTTAAGGGGGAGTCTTGAAGTAGATTTAAATTTTTCACTGCCAATAAAAAATAGCGAGTCAGAAAGTATGACTAATATGCAGTTACGATTAAAAGATGATAGTAACAATAGTGGAATAATAAAGCTTGGAGAAAAAGATTCAGGAACAGTAAATGTTGGGACAGATAATATAGAATATACTATAAAAAAATTATCTGCAAGTAGAAGTGAAATAAAAAATAAAGATGAAAATGTATCATATTATAATATTGTATTTAATAATTTACCTGTTGGAAAATACAATGTAGAAGTCTCTGGAGCTGGATTTAAGAACAAAGAAATTAAAGACATTGATATATCAAGTTATTCACAAAGAGTCTTATTAAGCAATAGAGCAAGTGTAGATAATAAAAATAAACCTTTAAATTATGAACTATTCTTAATGGGTGATGTAAATGGAGACGGTAAAGTAGATAAGAGTGATTATAATAAGGTTTTAGAGAATATAGATTCAAATAAAAGAGAATTTGATTTAAATAGAGATGGAAAGGTAGATATTGTTGACTTAGATTATGTACAGAAAAATTTAGGACAAAGTGAAGATGCAAAAAGCCTAGAAAGTATAGTATCTACCAATCCTATAGTAGATACAAGTAAGGTTGAATTAAAAGGAAATAGTGATGTAGATATTAATGGTAATGTAGAAAATTTATTCAGTGGAGAAAATAATGGAGTTACAATATCTTCAAAAAATGATGAAATATCTGAGGAAAAACCAGCAGTAATGGATATAGCTTTATCAGAAGCACTTAATATGGAAGTCATCAATATAAAAGCTCCAGAAGGTACTGCTCCAGCAAAAGGAATAGTTGAGGTTACTGACAAAGATGGTAATATTCAACAGATTCCTTATGAAAACAAAGAATATATGAAAAACTTAAAAGATGAGGAGCAACAAGAGGAAGTGAATAACGAACAAGAAGAAGTAAATCAAGAAGAAGTAAATAATAAAGATGAAAATATAAACCAGACTGATAATAACTCAAATAATAAAGATGAAAATAATGATAAACAACAGGAAAATAGCGATAAACAAGAAGCAAACTCTAATACCAATCAAGATAAAAATAATGATAAAGAAAATTCATCAATGGATAAACCTAATTCAGATGAAGATACTCCAAAAGAAGGGGATAATATCAGTAAAGATGATAACTTTACAACATCTACATATAGTAGGTCAGCATTAGAAACATATGCAGATGTTCAAAATAGTGATATAGTAATAAATCTTGGTAAACAAGTAGCAGTAAAAAAGATAACTATAAAAATAACAGCTACAACAGCAAATGATAGAAATCTTGCAGAAATATCAAAAGTTGAATTTTTAAACAATGTATATAAAGAAATACCAAAGCCAGAGATGAACATACCTAAAATAAATAAAATATTGACTAGCACTGCTGTTGGAAATGAAAAAGTATCTTTTTATTGGAATAATGAAGTAAATGTATCAGCATACGAACTTATACTAGACAAAATTGATAGTAAGGGAAAAGTATTATCTACTAAAAAATTACAAACCAGTAAAAATACAATAGAAGTTAGAGATATAGAAGCATATGGACTATATAGAGTTAGCATACAATCTTTAAATGGAGATTGGTCTAGTGGTTATAAAGATGCAACACCAGAAAACTTAGACGGAGTACCAGAAAATGTAGATTCAAACTATAAACCTATACAATTTAGCCCAGATAGTATATTAGAATTTCAAGTTGTTCCAGACACAAAACCAGAACCACCAGAAGGTATAAATGTTAAAGGTAAATTTAAATCTCTTGATGTAAGCTGGAAAAATCATAAACAAGCTAAAGATTTTGACTTGTACTATAAAGAAAAAGGCTCTAATGGGTCTTGGATAAAATACAATGATAAGCTTATTCGTGGGACAAGTTCAAAGATAGAAGGTCTTAAGGATAATACAACATATGAAGTTAGAATGACAGCTACTAACCACTTGGGAACTAGTGGAATGTCTAAAACATATATAGGTACAACTGAAAGCATGGATGCACCAACAACACCTAACTATAGATTAATTAATACTCCTAAAGAGAATGGTGGATTTGGAATACCAACAAATCACATTGTAGATGTTACTTATCCAGCAGGATATGACAAAAGTGAATATAGTGATAAAAATCCATTTGATAAATTCAATGTAGTAGATGGGGACTTTACAACACATTGGACATTCCCAACATATAATGCAGCTGAGGGAACGAATAGAGGACCAATAATAACTTTTGATAAATCTTATACTATGGATACTTTTATGGCTACACCTCGTTTTGATGTTTCTGATAAGACAATAAATGACTTTGAGGTACGATATTGGGATGAAAATGGTCAATTACACAATCTGGGGGATGTTCCTTTTGAAACAAAGACAGACCCTGTAAATAATAATAAGTATGTAATGGTTAGATTAAAAGAACCAATAACTGCTACCAAGATACAAGTAAGTGTTTGCTCATCCTATTCATATAAGTCTAATATATCAGAACTTAAGTTTTATGAGTATGACAGTATAGAAGATGATGTAAGAAATCTATTTATGGATGGCCTACAAGTTGAATTAAAAGAAGATGTAACTCAAGAAAAAATAACTGAATTAAAAGATAGATTAAATACTCCAGATAAAGCTAGTGGAGAATATCATCCATATAAGACAGTTATTGAGAGAGAATTAAAATTAGCTCAAGACTTATATAATGATAGAGCCACACTTACTGATGTAACTACTGTAAATCAAGAAATAAATAAATTAGGAAAATATAAAGATAAAAACGGACAGTATACTGTAAATTCCAATAATTTAGGTATGCAAAATGACTGGCAGGCATTAGGAGTAGCTGCTAGAGCAGGAGATGAAATCACAGTATATGTTGGAAGTAAAAGTGGAAAAACTCCTAAGTTGATATATACACAGTACTATGGAGAATCTGGTGCATATAAGAGTGGAGAAATAAATCTTAACACTGGAAAAAATGTAATTCAATTAAGCAAACTTCATAGTTTAGATATAGAATGTGGAGGAAGTTTATACATAAGATACGCTGAAGATACTCCAAGTGGAGGAGATATAAAAGTACGTGTAGCAGGAGCTACTAAGATACCACATCTTAATCTAAATGGAACAATAAATGATAAGAGTCCTGCGGGAGTTTCTGAATCTAAGAAAAAGATAAAAGTATATATAGAAGAATTAGCTAAATATAAAGATGCTGTAAAAGGAGAACCATATTATCCAGGAACAAATGTTGGTAATTCATATGGATATTCAGAAAAAACTGGTGTGTTAAACACTACAGATATTGAAAGTGATAAAGTAACATTAAATGTTCCTGCAACAGCAGTATATCAAGGGATATCAAAAGGAAATGCTGATTTAAATACACAAGTAGATAGATTATATAATAGTATGCTTGCATGGGAACAAATAATGGATTTAGTTTACTCAGAAAGAGGAGTATTTAAAACACAAGATTTAGATGGTAATGGAACTGTAGATGATAATGAATTTAACTTAACTAAAAATGATATGGCTCCAAAATCTCGTATGAACATAAAATACCAAAGAATGTTTATTGGAGCATTTATGTATGCTTCTGGATTACATGTAGGAGTAGAATATGGTTCAGTTCCAGGGCTTATGAATGGAGTACCTTTCCAAATAGATGATAGTGGAAAAGCTACAGGAGGAAACTTATTTGGATGGGGAATAGGTCATGAGATAGGACATGTTACAGATATTGGAAAGATGACATATAGTGAAACTAGTAACAATGTACTTGCTTTACTTGCTCAGACCTTTGATGATAAGACACATTCAAGACTTGAAGGTTCAACAATGGATAAGATATATGAGCATGTAACTTCAAATAGCTTAGGTATACCAAGCAATGTATTTGAAAGGCTTGGAATGTTATGGCAATTACATCTAGCTTATGATGATGATTTTACGGGTTCAATGTTAAAGAATAACTCAGATGCTGATTTAAGTAATGATACATTCTATGCAAAGATTTCAAGAAAATACAGAGCACTTTCAAATAGTGACCCAATTAATAGTTTACCAAAAGACCAAATGCTAGTAGCAATGGCATCAAGTGTTGTTGAAAAAGATTTAAGAGATTACTTTAAGGCATGGGGAGTAGAAATTACACCAGAATTAAACAGTATAATGGATAGTAAGAACTACGAAAAAGAATCAAGAAAGATACAATATGTAAATGACGAAGCTAGAAGAAAGATTTTAAATGAAAATATAGCTAGTATGGCAAAAGATACTAAAGTAAGTGCTAGTTTTTCTGATGGAATACAAAGTGGTTCTCTAGTTAAATCTAATAAAATATCTATAGACCTAGATGTAGATAAGGATAAAGATAAGATACTAGGATACGAAATAATAAGAAGTGATGGAAATTATTTAGATGGTGAAAATGGAACACAGGTAAAATACAGAACAGTTGGATTTGTGGATGCAAAAGGAAATAGTAAGACTAAATTTACTGATAATATATCTCCTCTTAATAACAGAGCATTTACATATAAGGTAGTTGCATATGATTATCACCTAAATCCAACAGAAGAATTTGAAGTTGGTACTGTAAAATTATCAGATGAAGGGAAAATAAATAAATCAGCATGGTCATTCATAACAAATACTATTTCTGACGGTGATGTTAGAACTGAAAATGACTCACATGGACCATTACAAAATCCTGAAATTGATAATATAAAAGATAATGATGCAAGTACTACATATAAAGGAAAGATAATAAGTAAAGCAGAGTGGAACAAAGACCCTCAAAAAGACCCTGATATAAATGTAGAAGAAAATCCATATATAATAGTAGACATGAAAGAAACATTACCTATAGTAGGACTAAAATATACAAAACCAGAGGCAGAAGCTAGGAAGTTCTCATTAAAAGGATTATTTAACTTTAGAAAAAATACTAGCACAACATACAATCCTTTAACTAATTACAAAATACAAGTAAGTAATGATAAAAAGAACTGGGAAGATGTAAGTCAAGGAACTTTTGAATATGGACAAGATTTAGTTGGTGGAGGAAAAGACCAAGATAATGAAGCTAGAGTTACATTTAATAAAGATGGTAAACTTTGGACATACCAAGCTAGATATGTAAAACTAATCTCAAATAATAAGTCTAATATAGAAGTTGCAGAATTAGATATAATAGGACCTCCAGGTGATAATATAGAAATTGGCACAATGAATAATGCAGACGAAACTCGTACTAATGGAATTGGAAAATTAGCAGAAGATTATGTATATCAAAGTGATGACTCTAGCACAAGTGAAGATGAAACAGGTAAGATTCCAGCGGGTTCAATAGTTATTACAGGTGAATACAGTGGAAATCCAGCATTTAATTTACCACTACTTATAGATAAAAACAATAAGACTATATCTGGAGAAGCGCTTTTATTTGCAGAAGTTCCAGAAAAAGGTGAACTAGGTGAAATCAGTAAAGGTACATGGGTTTACTATATGCCAAAAGAAAACTTTGATTCTTTAAGTGATAAGGTTAAGGCTGAACTATATAGATACAATGACCTTCAAGGAGATACTCCAGTAGGTCAAAGATTTGTAAGTGATACAATGTATGTACCTGTAGGAGCTAAGAATTATGATGAGTTAAAGACAATAAGTCTTACTGATAGTAATAGTAAAGCTAGAAAAGCTACAAGAAATTCTATTGATATCAGTAATAAGAAGGTTATAACTGTAAGCAATAAAGTAAAGGGTAATATTGTTAGAGATAAATAGTAGGTGGAACTCTAAAAACGTGAAAATACTAACACTAACATTGTATATCTAATATGATTAGGTACTAGAATAGTTTTAAAATAGTAGATATTAAAAGTAAAGTATATAAATGTAACTATAAGTTTAGGGTAATTTATAAATTAAATATAAAAGCTAGGTGGATAAGTAAATTTATCCACTTAGTTAATGATAGATAAGGACGGGTGTTAATGAGTAAAAGAAAATCTTTTATAAGAACTATAGCAGTATCAACTATGGCAGTAGCTGTAACTGGTAGTGCTACATGTGCATATGCAGCTCCAGTTTTACAAGGAACAAAAACGTATGAGAAAGTAAATACTATAGATATATCTGTGGACTCAGTAGAAAACATAGTATATTCATTTCAAGCCAGTATAAAAGTACAAGGTGAGGTTGAAGTAGTAGATAATGAGCAGAAAGAAAAGATTACTTGGTCTGATAATATAAAATCTCAGATAAAAAGTGGAAATGCAAATGCTACTTGTAGAGCAGAATACAACAAATCAAGTAATACAACTACATTAGATATATATGTTACATCAAATGAAGATTTACTAGACGGAAATAGATTGAATATAGGAAGAATATCTGTAAAAAAATCTGGCAGTAACTCAAATGCTGACTATAAAGTTTTAGGAAAAGGAACAAATGATAAACCAGCTTTAAAAATTGTAACATATAACAACAAAACAGTGGATTATGAAAATATAAGCTCTGATGAAGGATTAATATTTACCCTTATTAATGAGAGTGAAGTAAAACCAATTGGTGGAACTGGTTCTAGTAAAAATGACCCTGAAAAGTATAAGGTAGAGAAAAGTGAAGCACTTGAATATTTATTAAACAATATTAGGATAAACTATTCTATTGTTAGTAAAGAAACACAAGAAAGTGGTTCAAATGTAATATTAAAACTTGGATTAGCACAAAAAACAACTAAGGGAAGAAAAGCTACAATAAACAAATATGTTGAAGTTACACTTCCAAAAAGTTTAGAATACATAGTTGAAAATGAATTATCAAAACCAGATGAATTACCACCAGATAATGGCAATGGTGGAAATAATGGCGGAGGAAGTAATTCAGGTGGCTCGTCTAGTGGTGGAAGCTCTGGAGGAGGAAATTCAAGTGATTCTACATCTAATGTCACAGTCAAAAAATTAAAAGGTGCTGATAGATTTGAAACAGCTATCAAAATATCTCAAAGTGGTTGGACAAAATCAGATACAGTTGTAATAGTAAATGGAGAAGATAAAAGTATGGTGGATGGGCTTACAGCTACACCACTTGCTAGTATAAAAAACTCACCGATTCTTTTATCATCAAATGATAAACTTCCTCAAAAAACTGTAGAAGAATTGAAAAGGCTAAATCCATCAAAAGTAGTTGTGATAGGTGGAAACAACTCAATGCCAAATTCAGTTGTTGAAGCTATCAAAGCTGTAAATTCAAAAATATCAGTACAAAGAATAGGTGGAGATACAAGATATCAAACTTCTATTAATATAGCAAAAGAAATAGATAAGACGAATAATGTAAGCAAGTTGTATATAGGAGCAGGAAATGGAGAAGCTGATTCATTATCAATAGCATCACTGGCTGGTAAAGAAAAAACTCCAATAGTACTTACACAAAAAGATGGTGTAGATAATGAAGCTGAACAATTTATTAAATCAAATAAGGTGTCAAATATATATTTTATTGGTGGAGTAGAAAAAATATCTAACAAGGCTATTGAACAAGTTGGAAAAATAGCAAACAAAGATATATCAAACAATAGGGTGGCAGGTCAAACTAGACAAGAGACGAATGCCAAAGTAATAGATAAATTCTACTCTCAATCTAAGCTAGATGGAGTTGTAGTTGCAAATCAAGATAAACTTATAGACGCTTTAGCAGTTGGACCATTAGCAGCTAAAAACAATTCACCAGTTATACTTGCTACAAATACGTTAGATAAATCACAAGAATCGTCATTAAAAGGTAAAAATTCATCAAAGTTGTTTGAAGTAGGTGGAGGAATAGCCTCATCTGTAATAGACAAGATTAAGAGTTTAATTGAAAAATAAATATTAAGTAAATAGAAAATAAGAATGTATTTAGATATAAAGTTATATATTTAAATGCATTCTTATTTTATTTTCATTATCTTAACAATCTAATAATATTGAGGTTAAAATGTATAATAATTTGAGCTATATTAAGTTTAATTTTAAATAAAGCAGATATCTTTTATATATATAAATATAAATTCAATTTTGAATATGTTTAAAAAGAAGTTAAAAATAATTTTTTAAATTTAATAAAATAAAACACTAATATATAGACGAGATATATTCATATCATATATACTCTATAATATATGGAAAATAAAGAGAAAATAAATGGAAAATAATCACAATATAAATATAAAATATAAAAATCATCAGGGGGATATGAAAATGAACAAAAAAATATTATCATTAGGTCTAGCAGTATCATTAATCTTAGTAAACTTCAAAAGTGTAAATGCATCATCAGTAGTAGAAAAAATATACGGTAAAGATAGATATGAAACAGCAGCAAAGATAGCTGATAAACAGACTTATGAAACAGTAATTTTAGTAAATACAGAAAAATCACTTGCAGATGGATTAAGTGCAAGTGGATTATCAGGAGCTACAAAAGCTCCAATACTATTTACACAACAAAATAAGATACCAGCAGACACAAATAGATGTCTAAAAAATATCAAAAAAGCATATATAATAGGTACAGAAGATACTATAAGTAAATCAGTAGAAAAAGAACTAGATTCTAAGAATATAGAAGTCAAAAGAATTGGTGGAGAAGATAGACTAAAAACAAGCTATTTAATAGCTAAAGAAATAGCAACTATAAAAAAAGTGGATAAAGTACTATTAACTAATGCATATAGTGGAGAAGCAGATGCAATGAGTGTATCATCAGTAGCTACTAGAGATGGAGCTCCAATCATACTTACAGATGGAAAGAGTGTGCCTTTTGATGTAAAAAATATTCAATCATATTGTATAGGTTCAGAGGAGATAATGAGTAATCTTCTAGTTAAAAATACAAACTCAGTAAGAATAGAAGGAACTGACCGATTTGAAACTAACAAAAACGTAATAGACTACTTTTTTAATAGTGCAGATGGATTCTATGTATCAGATGGATACCAATTAGTAGATGCAATAGCAGCCGCACCACTTACTAAAAACTCTCCAATGGTACTAGTAAATGATGGAAGCGATAAAACTGTATTAGAAGGAGCTAAGAATATAACCTCTGTAGGTGAAATAGATGAGAAGGTAATACAACAGTGTATAAATGCTTCAAATTCAAATGGACAACCCCCAACAATTACAGTTGGGAGTACAGAGGTATATAAGGGTGAAAAGTTTGACACTGGCAAGTTAAATATAGTAGCTAAAGATAACACAGGGAAGGTATTAACAATAGAAGTTGATGGGTTTATAGATACAAATAGAGTAGGTACATACATATTGACATTAAAAGCTACAGACGAATGGGGAAAAAGTACAGGAAAAAGAGTAGAAATAAAAGTGTTGGATGACAAATCTCATGATTACAACAGCCCAGAATTTAAAAAAATGGTATCTACTGAAATGTACAACTTAATCAATTCCTATAGAAAAGAAAAAGGCAAAGAACCTTTGGTAGTATCTAGTAGGCTAGAAGGTATGGCAAATGCATGGTCTAAGTATATGATGGATAAAAAAGTATTTGCACATTATATAGATGGAAAAAATGCTCCACAAGTATTTTCTGAATTTGGAATGAGAAGTGAGGAAAATATAGCATATATTTATATAGATTCTAAGAACGTTCAAACGACACAAGATGCAAAAGACTTGGCAAAGGCTATATTTGAGGTGTGGAAGAAATCCCCAGAGTACAATGCAAACATGCTTAGTGATGAGTTTTATAGTACTGGATTTGGGCTTTATATATTATCTGATGGTCAAGTGCATGCTACTCAGGAGTTTTTAAATGGCAATGAAGGTAGCTTGTAAAAAATTCCATAAATCTTGTTTTTTTGTTAATTTACTGATATTATAAAATGAAAATCACATCTAAAGTACTTTTTGTAATCTGTTTTGTTATTGATTTACAGGTTATGGTATTTTAGGTGTTTTTTGTTTTAGTAGTTTATAGATTTTGAGGGAATCACTACTGAGGATGTAATTTATGATTAGCTGAATTATATAAAAAAATTAGTAGGAGGAGTTTGATGAAGGTAAATAAGAGAGTATTATCAATAGGATTGACAATATCATTAATAATGGCAGGAGCACCAAATATCAATGCACTTTCGAGCATAGAAAAGATACAAGGGAAAGATAGATATGAGACAGCTGCCAAAATTGCACAGAAACAAACATATGAAAATGTAGTATTAGTAAATACAGATAATACACTAGCTGATGGATTAAGTGCAAGTGGATTAGCAGGAACAGTTAAAGCACCTATATTATTATCACAAAGAAACAGTATACCATCAGACACAGAAAAAATGTTAAAAGATGTAAAGAAGGCTTATATAATAGGAACTGAAGATTCAATAGGAAAATCAGTTGAAAATGAATTAAAGCAAAAAGGGATAGAAGTTAAAAGAATAGGTGGTAATGATAGAATTGAAACAAGTTATCTTATAGCAAAAGAAATAGCTTCAATAAAACCTATAGATAAGGTTTTTATAACTAATGGTTATACAGGTGAAGCAGATGCTATGAGTGTGTCATCAGTAGCATCAAGAGATGGAGCACCTATAATTTTAACTAATGGTAAAAATGTTCCATTTGAGAAAAAAGAAGGTGTGCAATGCTATGCTCTTGGTTCAGAGGAGATAATAAGTAATGATTTAGTTAAAAAAACTAATGCAGTTAGATTAGCTGGAGAAGATAGATTTGAGACTAATAAAAAAGTTATAAAACATTTTTATAGTTCGGCAAAAGAATTTTATCTTTCTAAAGGTTATCAATTAGTAGATGCAGTTGCTGGTTCTTCTATAGCAAAAAATGCACCTATTGTATTAGTTGACGGAAATAGTGATAAGTCTGTACTTAGAAGTGCTGATAAGATTACAGCACTAGGAGGAATAGATGAAAAGACGCTAGAACAATGTTTAAGTGCATCATCACTGGATGCAAGTGCACCAACAATAACTGTTGGAAATTTAAATATTTATCAAGGTGATAAGTTTGATATAAGTAAACTTAATATCGTAGCAAAGGATAGCAATGGTAACGATTTGACACCAGAGCTTATAGGAAATATTGATACTGATAAGGTAGGTAAATACAAAGTTACTATAAAAGCTACTGATATTGGTGGAAAGACTACATCAATAAGTGTAGAAGTAAATGTACTTGAATATAAGACTAATGATATGAATAGTAGTGAGTTTAAAAGAATGGTTTCTAGTGAAATGTATAATTTGGTAAATTCATATAGAAAAGAAAAAGGGAAAGAGCCATTACAAGTTTCTAAAAACTTAGAAGGGCTTTCTAATTCCTGGTCTAAGTACATGGCAGATAAAGGCCAATTTTCACATGTAATAGATGGTAAAAAATCTGTTGAAGTATTTACTGGATATGGGTTGAGAAGTGAAGAAAATATAGCTTTTGTACCACTTGTTACAAAGAGCACTTATACGACAAAAGATGCTAGAGAACTAGCAAATGTAATATTTACAGTTTGGAAAAAATCGGATAAATATAATGAAAATATGCTAAACAGTGATTTTGTATATACTGGGTTTGGATTGTATATATTGCCTAATGGAGAAGTGTATGCTACTCAAGAATTTTTAAATAAGTAAAATTAAATTTTTTAAGTTATTAAATATTGAAATTTAAGGGTATAAAAACTCATATGCTTGGGAAAAATAATAATTTCAAAAAATGACTTGCAAAAAGAATAAAAATGGATTATTATAGAGATGTGAGAAATATTAGGAATATATGGATGATTATTCTATGTACATAATGAAGAGATGTAATTTTAATATAATGTTGGGAGGAATTTAAGAAATGAATAAGAAGAATATAGCAATAGCTATGTCAGGATTAACAGTATTAGCTTCTGCAGCACCTGTATTTGCTGCTAGTAGTTTTACAGCAGATTATAATTATACTGTAGTGCAAGGAAAATATCAAAAAGTTATAACTGGATTACAAGATGGTTTAAAAAATGGAAAAATAACAAATATTGATGTAATATTTGATGGAAGTTCAATTGGTGAGGTAGTGCCAGGTTCTGATGCTGCAGCTGCAGCTACTAAATTAAAAAGTTTAGTTGATGATAAGTTAGATAACTTAGGTGATGGGAAATACGTTCAATTTAATGTTACTTATACTACTAAATCTATAATAACTAAAGCAGAATTAAAAAATTATTATAATCAATTAGAAAGTAGTAAAGATAGAATACTTATAGGAAATGAACCTCAAGATACAGGAACTAAAGGTCTTATAAAAGCTGATACTGATGGTACTACTGCTGTTGCAGCAGATGCACCATTGAAATTATCAGATATATTTACGTTTAGTTATGATGAAGTAACAGGTGTACTTAAAGCAGAACCAACAAGTAAAGTAAGCGCTGGTAAAGTTCAAGGTCTAAAATATGGAAATACAGGAGCAACTAACTATACTTCTGGAGCTGAAATATCTGTTCCTACTACAGGCTTAACATTAACTGCTGATACAACTGCAACAACAGATGTAAATATTTCTGATGTTATGAGTGCATTTAAATTTAATGGTACTGATACGATTAGTGGATTCCCAGCTGGTTCATCAGCTTCTACTCTTAGAGCAAGTATAAAAGTAATAAATGCAAAAGAAGAATCTATAGATGTTGATTCAAGTTCACATAGAACAGCTGAAGATTTAGCTGAAAAATATGTATTTAAACCAGAAGATGTGAATAAAACTTATGAGGCACTGACTGATTTATATAAAGAAGGTATAACAAGTAATCTTATCACTCAAGATGGTGGAAAATATCAAGTTGTTTTATTTGCTCAAGGAAAGAGATTAACTACTAAAGGAGCAACTGGAACTTTAGCAGATGAAAATTCTCCTCTTAAAGTAACAATAAAAGCAGATAAAGTAAAAGACTTAAAAGATTATGTTGAAGATTTAAAAAATGCTAACAATGGATATTCAAATTCTGTTGTTGTAGCAGGTGAAGATAGAATAGAAACAGCAATAGAGTTAAGTAGCAAATACTATAACTCTGATGATGACAATGCAATAACTAAAGATCCAGTTAACAATGTTGTTTTAGTTGGTTCTCAAGCTGTAGTTGATGGGCTTGTAGCTTCACCTTTAGCATCTGAAAAAAGAGCTCCTTTACTATTAACTTCAGCAGGAAAATTAGATTCAAGTGTTAAAGCTGAGTTGAAAAGAGTAATGGATTTAAAATCTACAACAGGTGTAAATACTTCTAAAAAAGTTTACTTAGCTGGTGGAGTAAACTCTATATCTAAAGATGTAGAAAATGAATTAAAAGATATGGGACTTAAAGTTACAAGATTATCAGGAGATGATAGATATGAAACTTCTTTAGCTATAGCTGATGAAATAGGTCTTGATAATGATAAAGCTTTTGTAGTTGGAGGAACAGGATTAGCGGATGCTATGAGTATAGCTCCAGTTGCTTCTCAATTAAGAAACTCAAATGGAGAACTTGACTTAAAAGGTGATGCAACTCCAATAGTAGTTGTTGATGGAAAAGCTAAAGATATAAATTCTGAAGTAAAAGATTTCTTAGATGATTCACAAGTTGATATAATAGGTGGTGTAAATAGTGTTTCTAAAGAAGTAATGGAAGCAATAGATGATGCTACTGGAAAATCACCTGAGAGATATAGTGGAGAAGATAGACAAGCAACAAATGCTAAAGTTATAAAAGAAGATGATTTCTTTAAAAATGGAGAAGTTACAAACTTCTTTGTAGCTAAAGATGGTTCAACTAAAGAAGATCAATTAGTAGATGCTTTAGCAGGTGCTGCAATTGCTGGTAACTTTGGTGTAACAGTAGATAATGAAGGAAAACCTACAGTTGCTGATAAAAAAGCTTCTCCAGCACCAATTGTTTTAGCAACAGATTCTTTATCTTCTGATCAAAATGTAGCTATAAGTAAAGCTGTAAATGATGACGCTAATACTAAGAATCTAGTTCAAGTTGGTAAAGGTATAGCTACTTCAGTTGTAAGTAAAATAAAAGATTTATTAGATATGTAATATAAGTTTTAATAAAACTTTAAATATAAAAAGACTTCTCAGATGAGAAGTCTTTTTTGTGAAAAAAATAAATACAAAATAAAATAGAGGCTATAAATAGCCTCTATTTTATGTGAGAAATACTCAAATAAAAAGATGTTTAATTTATTTAAGTAAAGTCATTATACTATAAATCAAAATAATTGTCTACTATTATGGGTTTTTAATGTATAATAGTAATTGGACAATAGAAAAGGAGGTACTTATATGTCAGTTATAGATGCGATACTTGACAAAGCAGATGAACAAGAAATAAAGAAATTAAATGTTATAGTAGATAAAATAGATGCACTTGAAGAGAGTATGAAAAAACTATCAGATGAAGAACTAAAAGACATGACAGCTATATTTAAAGATAGACTTAAAAAAGGTGAAACTTTAGATGATATACTTCCAGAAGCATTTGCTGTAGTAAGAGAAGTATCAAAAAGAAAATTAGGAATGCGTCAGTATAGAGTACAATTAATTGGTGGTATAGTAATACATCAAGGAAAAATAGCAGAGATGAAAACTGGTGAAGGTAAAACTCTAGTTGAAGTAGCACCAGTATATTTAAATGCCCTTACAGGTAAGGGTGTACATGTAATCACAGTAAATGACTATCTGGCAGAACGTGATAAGGAGCTTATGCGTCCAGTTTATGAATCTCTTGATATGACGGTAGGAGTAATTATATCTAACCAAGACCCAAGTATAAGAAAAGAACAATATAAATGTGATATAACTTATGGAACAAATAGTGAATTTGGATTTGACTATTTAAGAGATAATATGGTGCCAGATTTATCTCATAAAGTACAAAGAGAACTAAATTTTGCTATAGTAGATGAAGTTGACTCAATATTAATAGATGAAGCTAGAACCCCGCTTATTATTGCAGGAGATGGTGATGAAGATTTAAAACTTTATGAGTTAGCAAATAGCTTTGTAAAAACTGTTAAAGAAGAAGACTTTGAGATGGACAGAAAAGATAAAACTATAGCATTAACAGCAAGTGGTATAAGTAAAGCTGAGTCATTTTTTGGTATAACAAACCTTACTGATATAAAGAACATAGAATTATATCATCATATAAATCAAGCTTTAAGAGGTCACAAACTTATGGAAAAAGATGTTGACTATGTTATTTCAAATGGAGAAGTAATGATAGTTGACGAATTTACAGGAAGAGTAATGGATGGTAGAAGATATACAGATGGACTTCACCAAGCTATAGAAGCCAAAGAAGGTGTTGAGATAAAGAATGAATCTAAAACTATGGCTACTGTGACTTATCAAAATTTCTTCAGACTATATGAAAAACTTTCTGGTATGACTGGTACTGCAAAGACAGAAGAAGGAGAATTTGAGTCAATCTATAAATTAAATGTTGTCCAAATACCAACTAATAAACCAGTTATTAGAGCTGATTTACATGATAAGGTATTTAAAACAGAAGAAGAAAAGTATAGCGCTGTTGTAGAAGAAATAATAAGGATACATAAGACTAGACAGCCAATACTCGTGGGAACAGTTTCTGTTGAGAAATCTGAAAAATTATCTAAAATGCTTAAAAAACAAGGTATTAACCATCAAGTCTTAAATGCGAAACAACATGATAAAGAGGCAGAGATAATTTCTAAAGCTGGTAAGTTAGATGCTATAACGATTGCTACAAATATGGCAGGTAGAGGTACAGATATTTCTCTAGGTGCAGGAGATAAAGAAGAAGAAGAAAAAGTTAAAAATTTAGGTGGTCTTTATGTTATAGGAACAGAAAGACACGAATCAAGAAGAATTGATAATCAGCTTAGAGGGCGTTCTGGTCGTCAAGGAGACCCAGGTACATCAAGATTCTTTGTAAGTCTTGAAGATGATGTAATAAAGCTTTATGGTGGAAAAACTATAGAAAAACTTATGAAGAGAACAAGTTCAAAGGAAAATACGGCTATTGAAAGTAAAGCACTTACAAGAGCTATAGAAAGAGCGCAAAAAGGTGTAGAAGGTAAAAATTTTGAAATAAGAAAAAATGTTCTTAAATATGATGATACTATTAATGAGCAAAGAAAAGTTATATATAATGAAAGAAATAAAGTGTTAAATGATGAAGATATACAAGAAGATATTCAAAAAATGGTTAAAGACATCATACAAGAAGCAGGAGAAACTTATTTAATTGGAAGAAAAAGAGATTATTATGGATATTTTAAACATTTATATAGTACATTTATGCCAGCAGATACATTACTAATACCTGGTGTAGATAAAAAAAGTGTCCAAGAGATAATTGATAGCACATATGAAATTTCAAAAAGAGTTTATGACTTGAAAAAGATGATGCTTGGTATTGATAAGGTTGCAGAGTTAGAAAAAACAGTACTTTTAAAAGTGGTTGATCAATACTGGATAGATCATATAGATGCTATGGAACAGTTAAGACAGTATATAGGTCTTAAATCTTATGCTCAAAAAGACCCATTTAAGGAATATGCTTTAGAAGGATATGACATGTTTGAAGCTTTAAATAAAAATATAAGGGAAGCAACAGTACAATACTTATATAAATTTAACTAAAAAAGTTCATGTAATTTTTATTAAATGAAAAATAAAATATTTTGATTCTTTATATTGTAATTACAATTAAATAATTAAAAAATACAAATGAAAAAGAAGCTGAAAATCAGCTTCTTTTTCTGTGTGAGAAATACGGAAAAAAGAGATGCTTGAAATTTCTTTCTTCCATTTAATATTATACTATAAAGAAGATGAAAAGTCTATTAGTTATAAACTGGATTATTAAAAAAAATTACAATTTTGTTACTTTTTTGTATACATAAATATTAAAAAAATAAAATATAAGAAAAAGTTTATATCTTTTGGTTAATTATTACAATAAGTCTCATTTATTGAAATAATATCAAATATATATTATAATTGGTAAATAAGGAAAAAATAATAAAAATTTGAATTTTTTAGGGGGGAAATACCATGAATAAAAAAAATCTTTCTGTAATTATGGCTGCTGCAATGATAAGTACATCAGTAGCTCCAGTTTTTGCTGCAGAAACTACACAGGTAAAAAAAGAAACAATAACTAAGAAAGAAGCTACAGAACTAGTTTCTAAAGTTAGAGATTTAATGTCTCAAAAGTATACAGGAGGTTCTCAAGTTGGGCAACCAATATATGAAATAAAAGTTGGTGAGACTTTATCAAAATTAAAAATAATAACTAATATAGATGAATTAGAGAAATTAGTAAATGCTTTGGGAGAAAATAAAGAACTTATTGTAACTATAATAGATAAAGGGCATATAACAAATAGTGCAAATGAAGTAGTTGCAGAAGCAACTGAAAAATATGAAAATTCAGCAGACCTTTCCGCTGAGGCTAATTCTATAACAGAAAAAGCTAAAACTGAAACCAATGGAATTTATAAAGTTGCAGATGTAAAAGCTTCATATGATAGTGCTAAAGATAAGTTAGTTATAACTTTAAGAGATAAAACAGAAACAGTAACTTCTAAAACTATATATGTAGGTATTGGTGATGAAAAAGTTGCTTTAACAGCAAATCCAGTTGATTCAACTGGAACAAATTTAGACCCTTCTGCAGAAGGATTTAGAGTAAATAAAATCGATAAACTAGGTGTAGCAGGAGCTAAAAATATTGATGATGTCCAATTGGCCGAAATAACTATAAAAAATAGTGACCTAAATACAGTTTCACCACAAGATTTATATGATGGATATAGATTAACTGTTAAAGGTAATATGGTAGCAAATGGTACATCAAAGTCAATTAGTGATATTTCAGCAAAAGATTCAGAAACAGGAAAATATAAATTTACTATTAAGTATACTGATGCATCTGGAAAAGCAACAGAGCTTACTGTAGAGAGTACTAATGAAAAAGATTTAAAAGATGCCAAAGCTGCATTAGAAGGTAATTCAAAGGTTAAATTGATAGCTGGAGATGATAGATATGCAACTGCAGTGGCTATAGCAAAACAAACAAAATATACTGACAACATAGTTATAGTTAATTCAAATAAACTAGTTGATGGATTAGCAGCTACACCACTTGCTCAATCTAAAAAAGCACCTATATTGTTAGCATCTGATAATGAAATACCAAAAGTAACTTTAGATTATATAAAAGATATAATTAAGAAAAGCCCATCAGCTAAAATATATATAGTGGGTGGAGAATCAGCAGTATCAAATACAGCTAAAAAGCAATTAGAATCAGTAACTAAGAATATTGAAAGACTAGCTGGAGATGATAGACATACGACTTCTGTAGCAGTAGCAAAAGCTATGGGTTCTTTTAAAGATGCATTTGTAGTAGGTGCGAAAGGGGAGGCTGATGCTATGAGTATAGCTGCTAAAGCTGCTGAACTTAAGGCTCCTATAATAGTAAATGGTTGGAATGATCTTTCAGCAGACGCTATCAAATTGATGGATGGAAAAGAGATTGGTATAGTTGGTGGTTCTAACAATGTATCTAGCCAAATTGAAAATCAACTTGCCGATATTGATAAAGATAGAAAAGTTCAAAGAGTTGAAGGAGAAACAAGACACGATACTAATGCTAAGGTTATAGAAACATATTATGGCAAATTAGATAAACTATATATAGCAAAAGATGGATATGGAAATAATGGTATGCTAGTAGATGCATTGGCAGCAGGACCTCTAGCAGCAGGTAAAGGTCCAATACTTCTAGCTAAAACTGATATAACAGACTCACAAAAGAATGCACTTAGTAAAAAATTAAATCTTGGTGCAGAAGTAACTCAAATAGGTAATGGAGTTGAATTGACAGTAATACAAAAGATAGCTAAAATACTAGGTTGGTAATAACTTATACTGTGGAGAAGATTCCTTAATTAATACAGGAATCTTTTTCTATAATTATGCTATTTATTGTAAATTATAACATTTTATGAAGTAGGAGGATGTAGTAGTGGTAGATGCAACTTTATTTTTTACACCACATCAAGATGATGAAACCTTAAGTATGGGAAGTGCTATAATTGAACATGTTGAAAAAAGTGATACACATGTCATATTATGCACAGATGGTAGTAAATCTATAATAAGAAAAGTTTTGGATGATGGAGGGTCATGTTCTTATCATATTAAAGATGTTCATAAATACTCTTTATCAGAAAGTGAATTTTCAAAAGATAGAGATGAAGAATTTAAGGATAGCTGTGAAGCAATGGGTGTAAAAGAAAGTAATATACATATAGAAGATAATAGAGCACATGATGGTGAGTTAAGTAAAGAAAAGGCAAGGGAAATAATACTTAAGTACTTAGAAGAATATCCAGATGCAAAAGTAAAAACTGTTACTCCATTTAAAGCTAGTGGAATACATGAAGACCATAGAGCATTAGGAGAAGCTGCATTAGAGTTATATAGAGAAGGCAAAATAAAAGATTTAAGATTTTATGTAGAACCATACGACTATAAGGATTTTAAAAAAGTTAATCCAAATGTAGAAGTATGGAAGGTATTACCTAGTCAAGAGGAGAAGTTATTAAGTGCAATGAATGCATATAAAAAATGGAATCCTGAAAGTGGACATTATGCTATAGGATATCATTCAGTAAAATCTCATTTTGATGAGTTAGCTACAAATAAAATACAGTATGTACATGCTCCATAAAATATTACGAAAGAATTAGGAGGTAAGAATTAATGAAAATATCAAAAAAGATAGTGTCTTTGTTAACTATGACATTTTTAACTGTTACATTATATGGAAATACATCTAATGCATCTACAAAAGATACATTAACGGGTTCTGGAAGATGGGAAACAGCAATAAAAATAAGTCAAGCTGGGTGGACAAAGTCTGAAAGTGCTGTCTTAGTAAATGATAATTCAATAGCAGATGCTTTATCAGCTACTCCATTTGCTAAAGCAAAAGATGCGCCAATATTATTAACTCAAAGTAATAAATTGGATAGTAGAACAAAAGCAGAATTAAAAAGACTTGGTGTGAAAAATGTATATTTAATAGGTGGTTCAATTGCATTAAGTTCAGAGATTGAAAAGCAGTTGAATGCAGAAAATATAAATTTTGAAAGAATATCCGGAAATAGTAGATATGATACTTCTTTAAAATTAGCTGAAAAGCTAGATAGGGAAAAATCTATATCTAAAATAGTAGTAGTAAATGGAGACAAGGGTCTTGCTGATGCAGTGAGTGTTGGAGCTATAGCTGCTCAAGAAAACATGCCAATAATACTTTCTGATTCAGAGAATGGAACTGAAGTAGCTGATAATTTTATAGATAGTAAAGGTATAGAAAAATCGTATGTAATAGGTGGTACATATTCTATTTCTAATTCTGTAGAAAGAAGTTTGCCAAATGCAACAAGAATAGCAGGTAGTAGTAGAAGTGAGACAAATGCAAAAATTATAGAAGAATTTTACAAAGATACTGATATAAAAAATATTTATGTAACAAAAGATGGTACAAAGAATAAGAATGATTTAATAGATTCTTTAGCAGTGGGTGTATTAGCTTCTAAAAATGGCTCTCCAATACTTTTAGCAGGAAACAAGCTAGATAGTTCTCAAAAAGATGTATTAAATACTAAAATTATAGATAAAGTTACTCAAATTGGTGGATTGGGTAATGAAGATGTTGTAGATAATATAATAGATATACAAGAAAAAACAAAGTATACTGTTGAAACTATAGAAGAATTTTATGTTGCGATGAAAAAAGCTGATGCTAATGATGTTATAATATTTGAAACTAAAAAAGATGATAGTATAAATGATTCTTTTGAAGTGAAAACAACTAAAGCAATAACTGTAGAATTTGATGGTATATTTAAAAAGACAATAACTATAGATATGCCTAATGGAGATGTGAATAACTTTGGTGAAATATCTGATGATATAAGAATAAATAATATAAGAAAAAATACTTTAATTAATGAAGGAAGTATACAAGGTATTGATATTTATTCTAAAAATGGTTGTAAAATAGAAAATAAAAGCGATGGAGATATTTGGCTTATAACAATAGTATCAGAAGCTAGAGGTGTGTATATAGTGAATGATGGAGATATATCAAAAATTTCAAATAGTTGTTCAGATGTCATAATAAAAAACTCAGGAAAGATTAATTTAGTGACTGGTACTGAAGAACCTGCAATTAGTGGGAAAAAACCAATAACTAATGATACTGAATATGATGATGAAAGAGCGCATGGATTATCTGTTAAAACAGAGGCATGTTCCACACCTCAAAAAAATTATATAATAGTAACAATATCATCTAAGCCTAAAAATTCAAATTACGCTATTTATTATAGAGTAGTCGGGGATAAACCTTCAGCTATGTATGTAGGGGAAAAAATTAATCCTAGAGATTGGTATTCTGTATCAAAATCAGATGATTCATTTATTGAAAAAGCTAAGAATGGATCATATATAGAAGTTGTTGAAATAAATTCTTCAAATAATAGAGTCTCTAGATGGGGAAGATCAAGCTCAACTGATGATGGACTTTAAAGTGTAAATATGATTTTAAAAGTAGATTACTATTTCTAGTAGTCTACTTTTTATTTTTAAAAATTATCATTTTACTAAAAAAATAATTTAAAACTATAACAACTATATTAGTAAATGCTTTTACAATGATATCATTTACAAAAAGTAAATCAATCATTACATACATAATTAACATTTCAACGACACCAGAAAGTAGCCTAAAACTAACAAAAGACAAAAATTCCTTAAATAAGAACTTTATTTCAATTCTTTTACTTTCAAACACAAAAAACTTATTAGTAACATAAGCAAATAAAACAGCAAGTATCCATGCCAAAGCATTTGCAACCATAAAATTAAATAAAATAACTCTAGTAAAAAATAAATACGAAACTATATTTACAAGAGTAGTAAATGCTCCAAAAAATAAATATAATATTGTCTCTCTATGTTTTTTTAAAATCAAATATAATCCTCCTAAGCTAATTTAATATAAATATACTTAAAGATACTAACAAACATTAGTATAGCACATCTATTAATAAATCAATATATCTTAAAATATTATAAAAAATAAAACTATAATATTCTATAATTAATATGTACTCATAATCCATATTTTATCAAAATAAAATATGACCTTAATTTAGAAATCTGATATAATAAAAATTAAATACATATAAGGGGGTAAACATGAGAAAGTATAAATCAAAAAAATTGTCAAAGCTACTAGCATTGTTGACAGTTTGCTTTTTAATAGTGTCAACAATACCTGTCTCAGCAGAAAACCATAAAACTCTAGATGGAGTAGAAACTGCAGAGTATTCTGAAAGCTATCTTCAATACCTAGAAGATGTCAAAAATGGAGACACAGCAAAATATAATGGAGTAATACCTTTTCCACATGAAATGGAAGGTACAACACTTCGAAATAAGGGTAGAAGTAGTCTTCCATCAGCATATAAATCAAGTGTAGCATACAATCCAATGGATCTTGGTCTTACTACACCAGCAAAAAATCAAGGAAGTCTTAATACATGCTGGTCTTTTTCAGGTATGTCAACGTTAGAAGCATATCTTAAATTAAAAGGATATGGAACGTATGACTTATCAGAAGAACATTTAAGATGGTGGGCAACTGGTGGAAAATATGGATGGAACTTAGATGATATGTCAGGGAGTTCAAATGTAACAGCTATAGGATATCTGACAGCATGGGCAGGTCCTAAGTTAGAAAAGGACATACCATATAATCTTAAATCTGAGGCACAAGGTGCAACTAAACCTTCAAATATGGATACTGCACCTACTCAATTTAATGTAACAGATGTTGTTCGTCTTAATAAGGATAAGGAAACTGTAAAGAATGCTATAATGCAATATGGTTCAGTGACATCAGGTTATGCACATTATTCAACATATTTTAATAAAGATGAAACAGCATATAACTGTACAAATAAGAGAGCTCCATTAAATCACGCTGTAGCGATAGTAGGATGGGATGATAATTATTCAAAAGATAACTTTGCATCTGATGTAAAACCAGAATCAAATGGAGCATGGTTAGTAAAAAGTAGTTGGGGAGAGTTTAATTCTATGAAAGGATTCTTCTGGATTTCTTATGAAGATAAAACTCTACTAACAGATACAGATAACTATGCAATGAAATCAGTATCAAAACCAGATAGTGATAAAAAAATGTACCAACTTGAATATGCTGGTCTTAGCAAGATAATGTCAAATAAAGTAACAGCAGCAAATGTATTTGATTTTAGCAGAGATTCTGAAAAACTTGACTCTGTTATGTTTGAAACAGACTCTGTAGGAGCAAAATATGAAGTATATTATGCACCAGTGGTAAATGGAGTTCCTCAAAACAATTCAATGACAAAACTTGCAAGTGGAACAGTATCATATTCTGGATACATAAATGTACCTACTAATTCTTACAGTTTACCAAAAGGTAAAGGAGCAATAGTAGTAGTTATAGACAACACAGCAAATCCTAATAGAGAAAAATCAACTTTAGCATATGAAACTGATATAGATGGATACTATCTGTATGAGGCTAAAGCAAACTTAGGTGAAAGCTACATACTTCAAAACAATAAGTTTGAGGATATAAATACATATAGTGAATTTTCTCCTTGTAACTTTGTTATAAAAGCTATAACAAAAACATCTTCTGGACAAGCTACTTCAGGAGAATCTTTAACTGGAGCAGATAGATATGAAACAGCAGTTAAAGTTAGTCAAAAAGGATGGACTTCTTCACAAAATGCAGTATTAGTAAATGGAGACGCAATAGTGGATGCTTTAACAGCTACACCATTTACAGCAGCAATCGACTCTCCAATTCTTTTGACAGGAAAAGATAACTTAGATTCAAAAACTAAGGCAGAGTTACAAAGATTAGGAACTAAAAAAGTTTATCTAATAGGTGGAGAAAATTCTTTAAGCAAGAATGTACAAACTCAACTTAGTAATATGGGTATATCAGTAGAAAGAATTTCAGGTAGTGATAGATACAAGACCAGTATATCTCTAGCTCAAAAGTTAAATAGTATAAAATCTGTTTCACAAGTTGCAGTGGCAAATGGTGTAAATGGACTTGCAGATGCAATAAGTGTTGGTGCAGCAGCTGCTGATAACAATATGCCAATAATACTTACTAATGAAAAGAGTGAGTTGCAAGGTGCTGATGAGTTTTTAAATTCATCTAAAATAACTAAGTCTTATATAATTGGTGGAACAGCTACTTTATCATCAAATTTAGAAAGTAAGCTTTCAAATCCAACAAGACTTGCAGGAAGTAATAGAAATGAAACTAATGCTAAGATAATAGATAAATTCTATCCTAGCTCAGATTTGAAATATGCTTTTGTTGTTAAAGATGGTTCAAAGAGTCAAGGAGACTTGATAGATGGACTAGCAGTAGGAGCATTAGGTGCTAAAACTGATTCACCAGTAGTTTTAGTTGGAAATAAGTTAGATGAAAGTCAAAAAAATGTACTTAAGTCTAAGAAAATAGAAACTCCTATTAGAGTTGGTGGAAATGGAAATGAAAATGCTTTTAATGAACTAAATACTCTTTTAGGAAAATAGTGAATGGAAAGATAGTAAGGATATACATTTTATTATTAAAAAATATTCAATAGAAGTTTATAAATATAAAATAACAAAACGGGGTGTCTCAAAATGAACTTTTTAGTTCATGAGGCACTCTTTTTTGTTGTTTTATATTTTTATCATTTAAATAATGAAAAATAGGCTTGTCTATATTTTTAGATAGTTTTCTTATTATTGATGAAAAATGTAATAATTTTAAACTGTAAAATAGTGTAAAGTTATTTTATAATATAAATATAGTAAGATTTTAAACAAAATAAGGGGGAATAATAATGAAAGCACCAAAAACTATTTTAACAATACTGACAATAGCGCTTACTTTAAGTAGCATTTCTATAATACCATCATATGCACTTACAGAGGAAAAATTAATAGGTAATGGTAGATATGAAACTGCTGTAAAGATAAGTCAAAAGGCATACAGTTCTAGTCCTAATGTAGTGCTAGTTAATGACAATTCATTAGCTGATGCACTTTCAGCTACACCATTTGCAAAGGCTAAAGGAGCACCAATACTTTTGACAGAAAGTGATAAGCTAGATGATAGGACTGAAAAAGAGATAAAACGTCTAGGAGCTAAAGATATTTATTTGATAGGAGGTACTGCTGTACTTAATAAAGATATAGAGAACAAGTTAAAAAGTAATGGACTTAATGTAGAAAGAATTAATGGTAAGGATAGATATGAAACTTCACTGATTTTGGCTAATAAGCTTAAGGATATAAAAGATATTAAGGAAGTTGCTGTAGTAAATGGTGAAAAAGGATTGAGTGATGCTGTTAGCGTTGGGGCACCAGCAGCTCAAAATAAGATGCCTATAATTTTGTCTAGTCCTAAGGACGGAGTAGAAGCATTTGATAAATTTATAAGGGATGAGAAAGTTATAAAAGCATATGTAATTGGAGGTACAAATTCTGTTTCAAGAGCTGTAGAAAAGAGTCTTCCTAATGCAGAAAGAGTGAGTGGGAAAGATAGAAATGAGACTAATGCTAAGGTCATAGAAAAGTTTTACACTGATACAAATTTAAGTAATTTATATGTAACTAAGGATGGTAGTAAAAATGAGAATCAACTAATAGACTCGTTAGCTGTTGGAGTATTGGCTGCAAAAAATGAGTCTCCTGTTGTTTTGGTTGGTAATAAATTAAACACAAAACAAAGGGACATACTTAGTACTAAAAAATTAAATACTATAACACAGGTAGGTGGAAATGGAAATGAAGAAGCTTTTGATGAAATTAAAAGTCTACAAGAAAAAACTGTGTTTGAAGCAAAAACTGTTGAGGACTTAACTGATATGATAAATATAGCAAGTCCTAATGATATTATAAACTTTAAACCAAAAGAGAATACTGTAAATGAAGCTTTTAGAATGGTAACAAATAAACCAATAACTGTGAATATAAAGGGTGATTGTTCAAAGACTCTTACAGTAGATATGCCTAATGGTGAAGTGAATAACTATGCTACTTTGGTAAATGTTATAGTTAGAAATATTGGAGAAGGTGGATTTAATAATCATGATACAATCACTATATTGTCAGTTCGTGACAAAAATGGTAGAGTTATAGAAAATACTAGAAATTCAGATATAGATACGTTGATGATATTAGCTTCTGCTAATGATACAAAATTGATTAATGATGGATATATAGGAAAACTTATAGATAATTCATCTAATAGTGATATAACTAATAATGGTACTATAGATAAAAAAGTTAATCAGGTTGAAGATTTAGAGGCTAGAGTAGATTCAATTGAAAAAGCTATAGATTCTATAAGTCAAAAAGTCAATAAAATACAAGATATACTAGATAAGCTTGGATTTCTAAAGAAATTTCTTAGCTAAGAATATGTATATTTAAGTGAAGTGTGTGTTGTAATTGTTCTAAAGTTATATAGTTAAACAGGTTTATATACAAATAGATTTATAGATAAATATGCAGTTCAGTATATATTTGAATAAGCTTTGGGGAGGTAACATGGGGATTGGAATTGAATGTAACAAAAAAATAAATAAAAGTATTGACAAAACTAGAATAAAGAAAAATAATCTAAATAGCAATAGCAATAGCAATAGCAATAGCAATAGCAATAGCAATAGCAATAGCAATAAAATTTCAAATAATGCTGTAGATTCTAAACTTACGAATAGTAGGATTAAATCAATAGATATAATAAGAGGGCTATCAATAGCCCTCATGATAGTCTGCAATAATCCTGGGACTTGGATGAGAATGTATCCTCAATTAAGACATGCTGTATGGCATGGTGTAACACTTGCAGATTTTGCATTTCCTTTTTTTGTTATATCTTTAGGTGTTACAATTCCAATATCAATAAATAGTAAACTAAAAAATAATAAATCCACACTGAGTATAATACTTAGTATATTCAAGAGAAGTATCTTATTGATATTATTTGGATTTTTCTTAAATTACCTAGGAAATCCTGATTTAGATACTGTAAGAATACTTGGAGTACTTCAACGTATGGGATTAGTCTATTTTGTGACTAGTTTAGTATATTTACTACTAAAAAAATTAAATGTTGGAAGTACTGCTACAATAATTACTTTTCTATGTATATCTACATTTATAATAGTTGGGTACTACATCTTAGCAAAACCTTATGGATTTGAGCTAGAAGGTTCTCTTGCACAGTTAGTGGATTTACATTTCTTCAAGGGACATTTGTACAAGCCGGAATTTGAACCAGATGGTTTTTTAACTAGTATAGTAGCAATTTCTTCAGGTATGTTGGGATGCACTATGGGATGTGTACTTTTAAAAGAAAACCTAGGAGAATATAAAAAATTCTTTAAAATACTGGTTATGAGCATAATCCTGCTAATATGTGCTTTTATCTTTAATCAGTATTTTCCATTTAATAAAAGATTATGGTCTAGCTCATTTGTACTTTTAATGGCTGGCAGTTATGGTATATTACTGTCAATATTTTATTTTATATGCGACATCAAAAATAAAAGTAAAATATTTACCCCAATAATAGCACTTGGAAGTAGCCCTATTTTTACATATATGTGCCTTGAAATATTGAGTCATGTTTTTTGGAATGTTCCAAAACTTACGAACAAAGTCGATTATCCAACTACCTTGGTAGAGTGGACTACATATGAACTTATAACACCTTGGGCAGGTACAACTTGGGATTCTCTTATATTTTCTTTATTGTATGTCCTATTCTGGGTTATAGTAATGTCTATAATGTACAAGAAAAAAATATTTATTAAAATTTAGTGCAATATTTTTAGATGATAAAGTCTTTGATTTGTTCAAATATACGGAAACTATCAAATATAATCAAAATTTCTCCTCGATAAAATTTAAAAACCATGCCATAAAAGATTACAAAAAGTTTACAATTTGTAATTTTTTGTGCTATAATGAAAAAAGATTTACATAATATTGAATTTATGTAATATAAAACAAGCTTAAGATGTATTAAAAAAGATTTAAAGATTTAAAGAACCAAAAAATTAGGGGGGATATGATGAAAAAAACAACAAAATTATTGGCAACAGGAATGTTGTCTGTAGCAATGGTGGCACCAAACGTAGCTTTAGCGGCTGAAAATACTACTGCAAATACAGAATCTAATTCAGATATTAATATAAATTTACAAAGAAAAAGTGTAGTGTTAGGAAGTAAATCTAATGCAAGTGTAAAATTTAAAGAAAAATTAAATGCTGATTCAATAACATTAAATTTTATGTGTTATGATATGCCACTTGAAGCTACTTTAAATTACAATGAAAAGACAGATTCATATGAAGGTGTAATAAACTATAACAAAGACCCAGAATACTTAAATGTATGGGAACTTCAAAGCATAAAAATAAATGGTAAAGATGAACAGAAAGTTTTAAACAAAGAAGACTTAGAGTCTATGGGATTAAATCTTAAGGATTATGATGTTACACAAGAGTTTATAATAAGTGATGCAAATTCAACAAAAGCAGTAAATGAATATATGAGAAAAACTTCTGCACCAGTAAAAAAACTTGCTGGAGCTACTAGATTTGAAACTGCTGTTGAGATAAGTAAACAGGGTTGGAAAGATGGGTCTAGTAAGGTTGTAATAGTTAATGGAGAATTAGCAGCAGATGGAATTACAGCTACTCCACTTGCATCTACATATGACGCACCAATATTACTTGCAAATAAAGATGATATACCAGAAAGTACAAAAGCAGAGTTAAAACGTCTAAATCCAAGTGATGTAATAATTATAGGTGATGATGGTTCAGTTTCACAAAAGGCAGTGTCTCAAATTAAATCTGCTGTAAATGTAAATGTGACTCGTATTGGTGGAGTTGATAGACATGAAACATCTTTACTTATAGCAAAAGAAATAGATAAGTATCATGATGTTAATAAAATATACATAGCAAATGGATATGCTGGTGAATATGATGCTCTTAATATTTCATCAAAAGCTGGTGAAGACCAACAACCTATAATATTAGCTAATAAAGATTCTGTACCACAAGGTACATATAATTGGTTATCTTCACAAGGTTTAGAAGAAGCTTATTACATAGGTGGTAGTCAAAGTTTATCATCAAAACTTATAGACCAAATATCTAAAATAGCAAAAAATGGTACTTCAAAAAATAGAGTTTCTGGAGCAGATAGACATGAAACAAATGCAAATGTAATTAAGACTTTCTATCCAGATAAAGAGTTGAGTGCAATGTTAGTTGCAAAATCTGACATAATAGTTGATTCAATAACAGCAGGACCTTTAGCAGCTAAATTAAAAGCTCCAATACTTATAACTCCAAAGACTTATGTTTCTGCATACCATAGTACAAACTTATCAGAAAAAACAGCAGAAACAGTATATCAAATTGGTGATGGAATGAAAGATAGTGTTATAAATTCTATAGCATCTAGTTTATCAAAACACAATGCACCAACAGAACCAGATAATTCAGGTTCAGCAGCAGGAAAAACTGTAGTGATAGACCCAGGTCATGGGGGTTCTGATTCAGGGGCAACAAGTGGATTAAATGGTGGAGCACAAGAAAAGAAATATACTCTTAATACAGCATTAGCAACTACTGAATATTTACGTTCAAAAGGTATAAATGTTGTTATGACTAGAGATACAGATAAAACAATGGCTTTAGGAGAAAGAACAGCATTATCAAATACTATAAAGCCAGATTTATTTACAAGTATACATTACAATGCGTCTAATGGAGCTGGTAATGGTGTGGAAATTTATTACAAAGTAAAAGATAAAAATGGTGGAACAACTAAGACTGCAGCATCAAATATCTTAAAAAGAATACTAGAAAAATTTAACATGAAAAATAGAGGAATCAAGACAAGAACACTTGATAATGGAAAAGATTACCTATATGTGTTAAGAAATAATAATTATCCAGCAATACTTGTTGAATGTGCATTTATTGACAATAAGAGCGATATGGATAAGTTAAATACTGCAGAAAAAGTAAAAACAATGGGAACTCAAATTGGAATAGGAATAGAAGATACAGTAAAATAAAATAGAAAATATTAAAGCAAAACATATCATCTCCTGTTATAATGTAAAATATAACAAGAGATGATATATTTTTGTAAAGAATCAAATTGTTTACAATGATGTTTCTTGTATTGATAATCTGCTCATTATTGAGTATAATATAGAAATAAGTCAAAAATAAGATAGAAATAAGTTGAAATTAAGAATTAAAAAAATTTTTATTCCAATATGGAGGTAACTATGTCTGGATATACTAATGATGAGTGTGAAATACCTAAAATTAAAAGCTATCCAGGGGCAGATAAAGAAATTGCAAGTGAGATTGACTATAGCATAGTAAAAGGAACAGTTTTATTCGACTTGTACCAAAGAATTATGGATTTAGTTTTATCTATAATAGGACTTGTGATAGGTTTACCTTTAATAGCAATATTTGGAATTCTTATTAAAATAGAGGACAAAGGACCAATAACTTATAAGCAAGAAAGACTAGGAAAATGCGGGAGAAGATTCTATATATATAAATTGAGATCTATGAGAACAGACGCAGAAAAATTTGGCGCACAATGGGCTGAAAAAGATGATCCTAGAATAACTAAGGTTGGAAAGTTTATTAGGAAAACTAGAATTGATGAGATTCCACAGCTGTTTAATATATTAAAGGGGGACATGGGCTTAATAGGTCCTAGACCAGAGAGACCGAACTTTACTGTTCAATTTAATGAGGAAATACCTGGATTTATCAACAGGCTCGCTATAAAACCTGGGCTTACAGGTTGGGCACAAGTAAATGGTGGATACGAAATCACTCCTGAAGAAAAACTTAAAGAAGATATTTACTATATAAAAAATAGGAGTATATTACTTGACTTTAAGATACTCTTTAAAACTGTTAAAGTAGTATTGACAGGAGACGGAGCTAGATAATTTTAAAATATTAGATTACTAATCAATGAAAAAGCTCTTTAAAAAGAGCTTTTTTATTGTCAAAAAATACAAAAAAGAAAAGGAATGAGAACTTATGATTAAAAAAATTTCTACTATATTATCGTTAGTTTTGTTAATCTCTATTTCTAGTACGATAGGAGTATTTGCAGATGCAAATCCCAAAAGAGAGTTGATAGAAGGGAGTATACCAGAGATTTTGACAGAATTAAATAAAAGAGCATTTAAGGATTCTAAAGAAGTAATTCTTGTAAATGAAGAGTCAATTGTAGATAGTATAAGTGCAACACCTTTAGCATATGCAAAAAATGCTCCAATAGTTGTAACTAAGAGTAAAAATCTTGGTAGAGTAACAAGAAATTATCTAAAAGAACTAGGTCCAGAGAAGGTTACGATAGTAGGTGGTTTAAAGGCAGTATCTAAAGATGCTGAACGTAATATAGAAAAAATGGGAATGAAAGTAGAAAGAATAAGAGGGAAAGACAGATATGATACATCTTTAAAGATAGCTAGAGAAATGTATAGAACAGTAGGATTTGATGAAGCATTTTTACTTAGCTCAACAACAGGATTAGAGAACGCCATATCTGTATATTCTTATGCCGCTAAAAGTGGAATGCCAATAATATGGGCTAAAGATGAAGGGTTTGAGGAACAAATTGATTTCTTAAAAGGCAAAAACCTTAAAAAAATATATGCATTAGGTGATTCAAAAGAGTTTATTGCAGAGATTGATTCTAACTTAAAAAATATAGAAGGAATAAAGCAAATAAATAAGTCAAGTACAAATGTTGATTTAATAAAGAAGTTTTATGATGAAAAAGATATAAAGAAAATCTATACTGCTAGATTAGACTTTGGTAGTAGATCTGATGTAAACGAATATATTTCTTTGGGAGTAGTATCAGCAAAAGAAAATATGCCAATACTGATTTGTAGTGATAACTTAAGTCGTGCACAAGATAAATTCTTGAAAGATAGCAATATAAATGATGTAGTTGAAGTTGGGTATACAGTAGGTGATTATAGTCTATTTAAGAGCATATTTAATCTAACATTCTTATCTTGTATAGTATTAATACTATTATTACTATTGATTACATTTAGGGCACTTAGATATGAGTCGAAATAGTTTTTGATTTATAAGGAAGCTTTTCATAGGTTAAATTTACTTAATTAGAATAATGTTTATAAGCAGTTTTAAAAGTTCTACTTTTAGAGTTTAAATTAGATAAGGAGAAAGAAGATGTCAAAAACAGCTAAAGCAGCATTGTGGATTATGGCAGCCACTATGTTTTCAAAAGTATTAGGTTTCCTTAGAGAACTTGTACTTGCAAATTTCTATGGGACAGGTATGTATGCAGACGTATTTGTATTAACATTAAATATACCTGGTTTAATCATAGCAGTCATAGGCTCTGCAGTTGCTACAACTTATATACCTATGTACTTTGAGACAAAGAAAAGACTCGGAGATGAAGGTGCCTTAAAATTTACTAATAATGTTTTAAATATATGCTATATAATGGCTATAGTAATAGCTATTATTGGGCTTTTATTTACAGAGCAATTTGTTACAGTATTTGCAGCAGGATTTAGAAACGACCCTGCTAAGTTCCAAGCAGCAATATTATTTACTAAAATAATGATTTCAGGAGTTTTATTCCTGAGTGGAAGTAAGATATTTAGTTCGTTTTTACAGGTGAATGACAGTTTTGTAATTCCTGGGCTTATAGGAATCCCATATAATATTATAATAATAGCAGCAATAGCACTAAGTGCAGGTAAAAATGTATGGATACTGCCAGCAGGAGCACTATTGGCTATGGCGAGTCAGCTATTATTTCAACTGCCATTTGCGTTTAAGAAGTCCTACAAGTATAAGCCATATATAAATTTAAAGGATGAGTCCATAAAAGAGTTAGTCAACCTAGTATTGCCTATGTTGGTAGGAGTAGCTGTTGGACAGTTAAATATATTTGTTGACCGATTATTGGCAACCACTTTGGGTGATGGAAAGTTGTCTGCTCTTAACTATGCAAATAGGCTAAATGAGTTTGTTATGGCATTATTTGTTACATCTATAATAACAGTTATATATCCTAAACTAGCAAAAATGTCTGGTAAAGATAATAAAGAAGGATTTATAAGTACTATTGTAAAATCTTCAAATTGTATTATATTGGTGGTGCTTCCTATATCTATAGGAGCTATTATATTAGCAGAGCCTCTTGTTAGAATATTATTCCAAAGGGGTAAATTTGATGCGTTATCAACAGACCTTACATCTATAGCGCTTAGATTATATTCACTAGGTTTATTGGCTTGTGGAGTAAGAGATGTCTTATATAGGGCATTTTACTCTCTTTCAGATACAAAAACGCCAATGATAAATGGAAGTATAGCTTTAATAATAAATATAGTTCTTAATTTAATATTGATAAGACCATTGGGTCATGCAGGTATTGCTATATCAACTAGTACATCAAACATAATTACAGTTATATTATTATTTATATCTCTTAAAAAGAAAAATGGATATTTTGGAGGGGATAAAATTATAAAGACTGGTCTAAAAAGTTTGGTAGCATCTGGTGTGATGGCAGTAGCTACTTTATTGATATATAATAATCTATATGCATTTATGGGTTCAGGAACAATTAAAGAAATTATATCAGTTGGAGCTGGAGTATTAGGTGGAGCTTCTGTATATACTGTATTGATAGTTTTATTTAAGGTAGAAGAGATGGATTTAGCTTTTGAATTTTTAAGAAAAGGAAAACAAAAACTACTTAGAAGATAGATAATTACCTTGAAATTTTAAATTAGAGTCAGAAAGGATGAAAATATGGATTATAAGAATAATTATGAGATGTGGTTAAATTCTCCTTATTTTGATGAACAAACGAAAAATGAGCTATTAAGTATAAAAGATGATGAAAAAGAAATACAAGATAGATTTTATAAAAATTTAGAGTTTGGAACAGGTGGTTTAAGAGGTATAATAGGAGCGGGAACTAATAGAATCAATATTTATACTGTTAGACGTGCGACACTGGGCGTTTTAAATTATATCATGAAAACTCAAGGAGAAGAAGGTAAGCAAAAGGGAATAGTTATAGCACATGATAGTAGATACATGTCTAGGGAGTTTTGTATAGAAGTAGCAAAGACTTTAAGTGCTTATGGTGTAAAGGCTTATATTTTTGAAGAATTAAAGCCTACACCAGAACTTTCTTTTGCTGTTAGATATTTAAAGTGTGCTATGGGAATAGTAATAACAGCAAGTCATAATCCTAAAGAATACAATGGATATAAAGTATATGACTCAGATGGTGGTCAAATCTGTATAGATATGGCAAATGATATAATAGCAGAAGTTAATAAGATTGATGATTACAGTACTATTAAAAGTATAGATTTTGAAGAAGCTTTATCTAAAAATTTAATAACTATATTAGATAATGAAGTAGATGATGAGTTTATAAAAGCTGTTAAGAAACAAGTTTTAAGACAAAATATAATAGATGAATACGGGAAAAAATTAAAAATAATATATACACCTATTCATGGTACAGGAAATAAGCCAGTAAGAAAAGTCTTAAATGAATGTGGTTTTGAAAATGTAATGGTAGTTAAGGAGCAAGAATTGCCAGATTCTAATTTTTCAACAGTAAAGTATCCTAATCCTGAAGAAAAGTCAGTGTTTAATATAGCTATTGAAATGGCAAAGAATAATGGCACTGATTTGATAATAGGAACAGACCCTGATTGTGATAGAGTAGGTATCGTTGTAAAAGATTCAAGTGGTGAATATGTAGTCTTAAATGGAAATCAAGTCGGTTCACTTTTAGTTAGATATATATTAGAGAGTTTAGTTGAAGAAAATAAACTTCCTAAAAACAATCCTACAATAATAAAAACTATAGTTACATCAGAACTAGGTGCAAAAATAGCAAAGGCTTATAATGTAGATTGTTTAAATACTTTAACAGGATTTAAATTTATAGGAGAAAAAATAAAAGCGTTTGAAGAAAGCAATGATAGAAGTTTTATAATGGGATATGAGGAAAGTTATGGTTACTTAATTGGAACTCATGCTAGAGATAAAGATGGTGTTGTATCTTCACTTATGATATGTGAAATGGCAGCATACTATTCTTCAAAAGGTATGAACTTGTATGAAGCTTTGATAGATACATATAATAAATTTGGATACTACAAAGAGGACTTAAAGTCAGTAACTTTAAAAGGCATAGATGGAATAAAAAAAATAAAAGAGATGATGCTTTACTTTAGAAGTGTTAAAATAGATAATGTGGCTGATGTAAAAGTAGATAAAATTTTAGACTATAAAGATGGTGTTGATGATTTACCTAAGTCAGATGTACTTAAATTTTTACTTGAAGATGGCTCTTGGATAGCTATAAGACCTTCAGGTACAGAACCTAAAATTAAATTTTACTTTGGAGCAAATTCAGACAATCAAGAAGATGTAGAATTTAAGTTGAACAATTTAATATCTTATATATTAAATGTAGTGGATTCTATATAAAAAGCTAAGGGGAGATAAACAATGAAAGTATACAATGTCATAATGGCTGGAGGAGGAGGAACTCGTTTCTGGCCACTTAGTAGACAAGAAGTACCTAAACAGCTTATAAATTTAAGTGGAGAAGATGCTTTAATAAACGAAACTATAAACAGAATAGATTCTCTAGCAAAAAAAGATGATTTATTTATAGTAACCAATGAGAAGCAATTGGAAGCTTTAAAGGATATAGTAAAAGATAAATGTTTGGATAGTAATATATTGCCAGAGCCATGTGCCAGAAATACAGCAGCAGCTATAGGCTTTGCAGCATTTAACATAATGAAAAAATATGGTGATGGTGTTATGTGTGTATATCCAGCTGACCATTATATAAAAGATGAAAAAGAATTTAAATCTATTTTGGAAAAAGCTATCTATATAGCAGAAAATAATGATAAACTAGTAACTATTGGGATAACTCCTACATTTCCATCAACAGGATATGGATACATAAATTTTAATAGAGAAAATACGATAGAAGATGTTGCATATGAGGTAGTGGAGTTTGTAGAAAAACCAAACTATGAAATTGCTAAAGAATATGTAAACTCTAAAAAGTATGTATGGAATAGTGGAATGTTCGTATGGAAGGTATCTAAAATACTAGAAGATTTTAAGAGATACTTGCCAAAAGTATATGAAAAATTAGAAGATATAAGTAAATACTTAGGAACAAAAGAAGAAATGGAAAAAATAAAAGAAATATACCCAACTATACAATCAATCTCTATAGATTATGGTATTATGGAAAGAAGTAATGATGTTATAGTAGTTCCTGGTGATTTTGGATGGAATGATGTTGGTTCTTGGGATTCTCTAGGTGCAATATATCCAACTGATGATGAAGGTAATATCAAAAGAGGTGAAAATATTACTATAGATACTAAAAATTCAATTATATATTCAGATGACAAATTAATATCGACAATAGGTATTAGTGATTTGATAGTAGTATCTACAAATGATGCAGTTATGGTTTGTAGAAAAGATAAAGCTCAAGATGTCAAAAAAATAGTAGAGCAGTTAAAAGAAGAAGATAGACAAGAATATATGTAGGAGGTGTTCATTTGATTCCTAAAAAAATACATTATGTATGGTTTGGTGGTCCAAAAGGAAATATAGAAAATATATGTATAAATTCTTGGAAAGAAAAGCTTCCAGAATATGAGATAGTAGAGTGGAATGAAAAAAACTTTGATATAGAGAAAGAAATAAAAGGAAATAAGTTTTTGGAAGAATGTTATAAAAGAAAACTTTGGGCATTCATATCTGATTATACAAGAATAAAAGTACTCTATGAACAAGGTGGAGTTTATATGGATACAGATATGCAAATATTAAAGGATATAACTCCTCTTTTAGAAAATAATAGGCTAATCTGTGGGTATGAAGATGATAGAGAGTATATAAATGGTGCTATAATAGGTGTAGAAAAAGGACATCCTTTTTTAAAAGACTTATTGGAGTATTATGAAAAAGAAGTACTTACTTCTTCATTGTTTACAATACCAAAGATAATGACTCATCTTATGGAAAAGAATTATAAGAAGATTGACCCAAATAATTATGAAGAAGGAATACGTGTTTACGACAAAGAATATTTTTATCCTTTTGGATTTAAAGAAGACTTTACACCAGAATGTATAACAGAAAACACTTTTGGGATACATTGGTGGGGAAAAAGTTGGGCTAAAAAGAGAAATTATTTCTTAGAAAGCAAACACTTAACAGGTGTAAATAAGATATGGAAGTGTTGTAAAATATTTGCAAGTAATACTTTACGAAGCTAAAAGGGAGAAAGTAAAATGAAGACTTTAAATGATGATAGAAATATTATGATTAGAAAATATCTTTATATATTTGTTTTGTTTATCATATTACTTAGAAAGTATATGATATCATTTATTGACCCAAATATGGATATAGGGATGATTAAATCAGCGTTATTTTATTCTTCAATAGGAATACTAATGCTACTTTTTTTATTTGATAAGAGAAAAAGTATAACAGAAATGGTACTAGTTGGAGTTTGTGTCTTACTTTATTTATTAAATAGGGAAGGAGCTATATTATTAATCGTTTTATTAGCTGTATCAGCTAAGCAAATAGATGATAAATTTATAGTTAAAAATTATTTAATAATATCGGCATGTTTTTTAATGGTAGCTATATTATTATTTAATTTATTTCCTTCATTGATATTTAATCAGGAAGTCCACTATAGATATATAGAAAAAATAGATATGCTTGTTACAAGAATGGATTTTGGACTTGGTAATCCAAATAGTGTATTTTATCATATGGTTACTATATATGCAGCATATATATTCTTAAGATATAAAGATTATAATAAATGGGATAGAATAATTTTATTTGGTTCTGCATTTTTTGTTTATCAAACCACATATAGTAGAACTGGATTTTTCACTATATTAGCAGGATTAATATTTGTAGAAATAATAAGATGGATAGATATAAAAAAAATAAAAGGACTACCAATGCTCCTAAAGACATTACCGATAATACTTACTTTATTTAGTGTAATTATTGGTACAGTATTTGATAAAAGCACTTTATTAAATAGATTATTAGCAAGTAGACCTAAGTTCTGGCATGTATACTTGGCTGAAAAGGGGAATTTTCTAAAACCTTTTGGAAATTCATATAGTCCTGCTATAAAAGCAACTAATCCATTAGATAGTTCTTATGTATATATAATTAGTGTACTAGGAGTAGTTGCTTGTATATTATTTATGTATTTGATGTATAAAGGAATAGAAAGCTTTATAGAAAAAGATAAAAAAGCATATTTAGTAGCTTTATTTATATTTTTACTATACTCTTTTGCAGAAAATTTATTATTAGAAGCTTCATTTAGTTTTGCAGTAGTATTACTAATAAAAGAAGTGATATTAAATGATAAAAGGGAAATAGATTTGTGGAAGATGAAAAGTAGGAGGTAGTAATGTTAATATCATTAATAATGCCAACATTAAATAGATATGATGATATATACTTACTTATGGACAGCTTAGAAAATCAAACTTACAAAAACTTTGAACTTATAGTAGTAGACCAAAATGATAATAGCAAAGTTAAAGAAATAGTTGATAAATACATTGATAAGTTAGATATAAAGTATATAAAAAGCTCTAAAAAAGGATTGAGTTATAACAGAAATGTAGGCATAGACAATGCTGTAGGGCAAATTATAGGTTTCCCTGATGATGATTGTGTCTACGAAAATGATACATTAGAAAAAGTTATAAATTTCTTTAATAAAAATAAAGATTATAAAATATACAGTTGCAAAACTATGGATTCAAATAAAGTTGATGCATTTAAGAAAATGTATGATGGAACTTGTGATATCACAAGTTCCAACGTTTTGGATACTATAACATCCATAACTTTTTTTATTGATTTTGAAGGTAAAGACTATACAAGATTTGATGAGAAATTGGGTGTTGGTGGAGAGTTTGGTGCTGGTGAAGAGATAGATTATGTTTTAAACTTATTGAGTTTAGGTTTTAAAGGAAAATACTTTGGAAATGATATAATTTACCATCCTGCAAAAAAACATTCTAAATCTAAAGAAAAGTATCAAAAAGATTATAACTATGGGAGAGGCTTTGGAGCGCTTTGCAAAAAGGAAATAGTCTATAGAAAAAATTATAAGTTTGCAAAAGTTATGGTATCAAAACTTGTAAGAAATATAGGAGGTCTTATATTGAGTTCCAATAGAGATTATCATAGTGCCACTATAAAAGGAAGAATTAATGGATTTAGACAGTACAAGTTATAATGAGGATGGTGTTTATGGACAAGGTTAAATTTTTAATAAATATGCTTTTGGCTTTTTTTATATATCCATTTAATAAGCATAAGTTTAATGGTAGAGATATCTGGCTTATAGGTGGACATTCAGGGGATATATACAATGATAATTCAAAGTTTTTTTATGAGTATATGCTAAAAGAACATAATGATGTAGAAACTTATTGGGTAGTAAATAAAGACAGTAAAGTATTTGATAAAATTCCAGGCAAAAAATTAATAAGAGGAAGTGTAGAAAACTATCTGTATTATTACAATTCAAAAGCTATAGTATTTTCACATGCACCATCAGCAGATATAGCACCATACAATTTTGCTGTACCTGTTCTTAATTATTTTCATAAAAAAACGATAAAAGTGTTTTTAAATCATGGGACTATAAGTTTTAAAAAAAGAAAACCTATGAACAAAAAGTTCAAAAATATTATAGATAACCTATATAAAAGCTATAATATAGTTACAGCAAGTTCTGAATTTGAAAGAAATGTTATGGTAAATGATTGGGGAATGTTAGATGACTCAGTTTATATAATTGGAAATGCAAGATATGACAATTTACCAACAAATGAAGTTGCACAAACTCGAGATATATTATATACTCCTACATGGAGAGATTGGATAAAATTTAGTTCAGGAAAATTTACGGATACAGATTATTTTAAAAATATAATGAATTTTTTAAATGATGACAAATTAAATAAAATATTAGATGAGAAAGATATAAATGTAAAAATTTATATGCATCATCTTATGCATGAGTTTATAGATGATATAAAAGAAAATATAACAGGAAAACGAATTGTGTTTTTAGATAAAGGGGTAACTCTAGCAAATGAAATCAGAAAATCAGCTGCAAATATAACTGATTATTCAAGTGTAGCCATAGACTTTTTGTATATGAATAGACCTATTTTGTTTTACCAATTCGATTTGGATGAATATATGGAAAAAGTTGATTCATATATAGATTTAAAAAGTGAAATGTTTGGGTCTTTGGCTTATAATAATGATGAAGCCGTGAATAAACTTATTGATATTATTGAAAATAATTTTGAGGTTATGGATAACCAAAAAAATGAAAGAAATAAGTTTTTCAGATATAATGATAATAAGAACTGCAAGAGGATATATGATTGTGTATTAAGTAAAATTAAATAAATATTTTATAAATGATGAGGAAGGTAATATGAAGAAGAATTTAGTATCTATAATTACTCCCATGTATAATTCTGAAAAATTTATTGAAGCAACCATAAAATCAGTATTAAACCAAACTTATCAAGAATGGGAAATGTTAATTATTGATGATTGCTCAACAGATAATAGTCCTAATATAGTCAAATCTTATATGCAACAGGATAGTAGAATAAAATGTATAAAGACTGAGACTAATAAGGGTGTCTCTAATGCTAGAAATTTAGCACTAAGTAAGGCAACAGGACAATTTATAGCTTTTTTAGATAGTGATGACCAATGGAATAGTAGTAAGTTAGAAAAACAAGTAAATTTTATGTTAGAAAATGACTATGTAATTTCATTTACTTCATATGAACTGATGGATGAAAATGATAAAAAATTAAACAAAGTAATAAAAGTTCCACCTAATGTAGATTATAGAAGATTATTAAAAGGAAATATCTTAGGATGTCTTACTGTTGTGATTGATAAGTCTAAATTGGATTTTGAAATAAGAATGAGTGGTGTAAGACATGAAGATTATGTTTTATGGTTATCGATATTGAAAAAAGGGCATATTGCTCATGGAATAAATGAAGTTCTAGCATTATATAGAAAATCTAGCAATTCCCTAAGTGGTAATAAAATAAAAGCTGCTATGTGGACTTGGAATATATATAGAAATATAGAAAAAATACCTTTATACAAAGCTATATACTACTTTATTAATTATGGAATAAACGGAATCAAAAAAAGTTAGACAGAGAGGAAGATTTAATTAATGTATAAATATAAATTTACTGTATTTACTCCGACGTATAACAGAGCTCATTTACTTGAAAATTTGTACAATGATTTAAAAGCTCAAACTTATGATTTCAATGATTTTGAATGGTTGATTGTTGATGATGGAAGTAGCGACAGTACTAAAGAGTTAGTTGAAAAATTTATATCAGAAAATAAATTAAATATAAGATATATATACAAAGAAAATGGAGGAAAACATACTGCAATAAATCTAGGTGTAAAAAATGCAGATGGAGAGCTATTTTTCATTGTAGATAGTGATGATGGTTTAATTAAAGATTCTCTTGAAATTGCTAATGATGAGTGGGATTCTTTAGAGAATAAAGAAGGATTTAGTGGAGTTGTTGGACTTTGTGTATATCCAAGTGGAGATTTGATAGGGACAGAAATGCCTGAAGATAAGAAAATATGTCACTTTGCAGACCTATATTTTAAGTATGGCGTTAAGGGAGATAAAAGCATAGTATTTGTAACTGATGAGCTTATAAAATTTCCTTTTCCAGAAAGAAAAGAAGTGAGATTTTTACCAGAAAGTGTAGTATGGAATGAAATGTCTAAATACTATAAAGTTATATGTGTAAATAAACCTATGATAATAAGAGATTATTTGGATGATGGTTTGACTAAGAATATATTAAGTAAAAATGCATTAAGAGGTAGAGCATTAGAGTTTTTATATTTAATAAATCAAAATACATATCCATTAAGTAGATATCCATATATGTGGATAAAAAATTACATAAATTTAGCCAGATACTCATTGTTGTCTGATAGTCATTATTTTGGTGAATTAAGAAAAGTATCTGATAAATTGTTGTATTTAGCATTATTCCCATTAGGATATTACAAATATATTGGACAAAGAAAATTAGTATCTAAGTAAACTTGTTGGTATAGTACTGCTAGTTGCTATATAAGGAGAGTAAAAATATGAATGAGCCTTTAGTATCGATAATTACTCCTGTTTATAATTCAGAAGAGTTTTTATCAGAGACGATAAAGTCAATCCAAAATCAAACTTATAAAAATTGGCAGCTTTTATTAGTGGATGATTGTTCTAAGGACAATTCAAGTGAAATTATAAAAAGTTTTCGAAAAGAAGATGCTAGAATAAAATATATAAAGCTTGAAAAAAATTCTGGAGCTGCAGTATCTAGAAATGTTGGTATTAAGAATGCGGAAGGTCGATTTATTGCATTTGTAGATAGTGATGATTTATGGGATAGTAGAAAATTAGAGATTCAGATAGAATATATGTTAAAAGAAAATGTAGGTTTTTCTTTTACATCTTATAGATATATGAGACAAGATGGGTCAAAAACGAATAAGGTTGCAAGAGCTCCTAAGAAAATTGACTATGAAGGATTACTTAGAAATACTATAATAGGATGTTCTACAGTGGTCATTGATAAGGAGATTGTAGGAGAGTTCAGCATGCCTTTGGTAAGAAGAGGACAAGATACTGCAACCTGGTTACAGTTACTTAAAAAGGAAAAATATGCATATGGGATTCAAGAAGATTTAGTGAATTACAGATTAGTTGGAAATTCTATATCAAGTAACAAGATAAAAGCATTAAAACGAACTTGGAATACTTATAGAAATGTTGAAAATTTAAGTTTACCAAAAAGTCTATATGTATTTTGTTTCTATGTTTTTAATGCCATTAAAAAAAGAGTATAAGTTTTATATACTTGGAGGTAAAAAAATGAAAATAGCTATAGCTGGGACGGGATATGTAGGTTTGGTTACAGGTGTTTGTCTAGCAGAGGTAGGCAATGAAAATGTAGTCTGTGTTGATGTAGATGAACAAAAAGTTAAATCAATGAAACTTGGAATAGCACCTATATATGAAGAAGGCCTAGAAGAACTTATGGTTAAAAATTACAACAGAGGAAGAATAGATTACACTACAGACTATAAAAAAGCTTATGAAGATGTAGATGTAATATTAATAGCTGTAGGTACACCTGAGAGAAGTGATGGTTCAGCCAACCTAGATTATATAAAGGCAGTTGCAAAGCAAATAGCTGAAACTGTGACAAAAGATACTCTAGTAGTAATAAAATCTACAGTTCCAATTGGTACAAATGAAGAGATAGAAGATTATATAAATAGAAACCTAAAAAATGATGTAAAAGTAGAACTTGCATCTAATCCAGAGTTTTTATCACAAGGAACAGCAGTAAAAGATACTCTACATGCTTCAAGAATCGTTATAGGTGTAGAAAGTGAATGGGCTAGAGAAATATTAGAGGAAATCTATAAGCCTTTTAATCAACCTATAATAGTTACAAATAGAAATAGTGCTGAGATGATAAAATACGCATCAAATAACTTCTTAGCTCTTAAAATATCATTTATGAATGATATTGCAAATCTTTGTGAAATAGCAGGAGCTAACATAGAAGATGTAGCTTTAGGAATGAGTTATGATGATAGAATAGGAAGTAAGTTTTTAAAGGCGGGAATAGGATATGGTGGTTCTTGCTTTCCAAAAGACACAAAAGCTCTTCACTGGTTATCTGAACATAATGGTTATGAATTAAAAACAGTAAAAGCTGCAATAGAAGTTAATGAAAGTCAAAAACTTAAATTAGTTAGAAAGGCATCTAAGTTAGTAGAGAGCTTTCAAGATATGAAGGTTGCTGTTTTAGGTTTGACTTTTAAGCCAGACACTGATGATATAAGAGAAGCACCATCTATACCAAATATAAAATATTTGCTCGAAAGAGGGGCAAGAGTTACTGTATACGACCCAATTGGTGTAAATAATACTAAGAAAATATTTGGTGACTCTATACTTTATGCTGATTCTGTAGATGATGCGATAGAAGATGCAGAGATATGTTTTATAATGACAGAATGGAAAGATGTATTAAATTATGATATACATAAGTATAAGGAAAAGATGAAAAATCCTTTAGTCCTTGATGGAAGAAATTGTTATAAAATTAAAGATATGGAAGAGTTAGGAATTGAGTATTATTCGATAGGAAGGTAAATATTATGAAGACTGTTTGTTATTTAGCTGATGGGTCAAATCCTCATACTTTAAAATGGTGTAGTTTTTTTAAAAATAAAGGATATGACATTCATGTAATCTCTTTAAATGGAGGTCACATGGAAGGAATAAAAATTTATAATTTTGGTTCTAATGTAGAAGAACTAAAAAATGAAAATATTTCTAAAAAAACGGGATACTTAGGTTCAATAAAGCAGATAAAGAAGCTAGTAAATGAAATAAAGCCAGATATATTGCATGCACAGTATGCAAGTAGTTATGGATTTATAGGAAGTCTACTTGGGTATCATCCATATATTATTTCTGTTTGGGGTACTGATATTTATGATTTCCCTAATAATGGTTTTATACAAAAACAAATTATAAAACATAACTTTAGAAAAGCAGACTATATCTTTTCAAATAGTAGAGATATGGCTAAAGAGGCTAATAAATATACAGCTAAACATGTAGATGTAACCTTTTTTGGAGTAGATATGGATAGGTTTAAGCCTATGGAAGTAGAAAAAGAAGACGCTTTTGTAATAGGAATTATAAAGAGTTTAGAAAAAAAATATGGAATAGAATATTTAATACAAGCATTTAAGATGCTTAAAGATGAATATAAAGATAAGAAAATAATTCTTAAAATAGGTGGCTCTGGAAGTCAGATGGACAACCTAATAAATTTAGCTAAAGAATTGGGTATAGAAAATGATGTTCAGTTTTTAGGAAGAATATCTCCAGAAAATGTAAGCAAGACTTTTAATTCTTTTGATGTAACTGTATTTCCTTCTTTAAGAGAGGGATTTGGAGTGGCAGCTATAGAATCAGAAGCATGTGAAGTACCTGTTATAGTTACAAATGTAGGAGGACATCCAGAATCTGTATGGGAAAATGAAACTGGCTTAATTGTAGAACCAAAACAACCAGAAGAAATAAAAAATGCTATAATAAAACTAATGGAAAATGATGAACTTAGACTTAATATGGGTAAGAAAGGGCGTCAATTTGTTAGAGAAAATTATGAGGTTAATTTAAACTTTAATGATATAGAAAAAATTTATGATTCTATATTTGATAAATATAAAAAATAAAATGAAAAAATACAGCAAAAGATAGATGTTGTTGGCTATGCTTAGGTGCGTAGCTTTTGCTGTTTAAAGGAGGGCTTCTAGTTATGCGAGAAAGTATAGATTTAGAGAAAGAAAGCTTTTTTAATAGGCTTTTTAAAAAATATAAATTTAGACATTTAACACTATTAATTCTAGATATTTGTAGCGTACTAGTAGCGTTTCGAATGTCTTTAAGTTTGACAGGTAATTTAAATGCATTTACCACTAATGATATAATAATTTCAGCGTGTATATATATAGTACTTCATATAGTATCATTTAGATTGTTTAAGTGCTACAACACATTATGGAGATATGCAGGAGAAGAAGAAATTATATCTATTTTTGTGGCAACTTTAGCTTATTTAATTCCGATTTATATAATAAATAAATTATTAGGGTTTGATTATCCTATAATGTTTTATGTATTAAATACAATATTTATTATAATGTTTACAAGTGGTGCAAGAATAGCCTATAGAGCTATAAGAATAGTCATGAACAAGACATATTCTAGAGGAAAGGTTTCAAATATCCTTATAATTGGTGCAGGAGATGCAGGAGAAATGGTTATACAGGAACTAAAAAGAAATCCAGAACTTAAGAAAGTAGCAGTGGCTATAATTGATGATGATAAAAATAAAATTGGAAGAATAATCCATAATGTGAAAATTGTAGGAACAACTTCAGATATAAAAGATGTGGTAGAAAAGTACAATGTAGATGAGATAATCTTTTCAATAGCAAACATAGAGAAACGTAGAAAAAAAGAGATTATTGATATATGTAAAAACACTAACTGTAAAATAAAGACAATACCAGGAATTTACGAAATTATAGATGGAAAAGTTGATATAAAACAGATTAGAGAAGTAGAGATAGAAGACTTGTTGGGTAGAGAGCCTATAAAAACAAATTTAAGAGAGATAAGTAATTACATTGAGGGAAAAGTAATCCTAATAACTGGAGGAGGAGGCTCAATTGGTTCAGAGCTTTGTAGACAGATTGCAGGATTTAATCCTAAAGAGCTTATTATAGTTGATAATTATGAAAATAATGCTTACTCAATACAACAAGAATTACTTAGAAAATATAAAAATAAATTAGATTTGAAGACAGTAATAGCATCAATAAGAGAAGAAAAAAGAATGGATGAAATATTTAATAAATATAAACCAGAAGTGGTATTTCATGCAGCAGCACATAAACATGTTCCTCTTATGGAATCGAGCCCTGGCGAAGCTATAAAGAATAATATATTTGGAACTTTAAACATAGCTGGCTTGTCTTCAAAATATAGAGCTAAGAAATTTGTCCTTATATCTACAGATAAGGCTGTAAACCCTACTAACATAATGGGAGCTACTAAAAGAGCTGCTGAAATGATTATACAGACTATGAATGCTGAAAGCCAAACTGAATTTGTTGCTGTTAGATTTGGAAATGTGCTTGGTAGTAATGGTAGTGTAATTCCACTTTTTAAGAAGCAAATTGAAGATGGCGGACCAGTGACAGTTACTCATCCAGATATTATTAGATATTTTATGACAATACCAGAAGCAGTAGGCTTAGTTATACAAGCTGGGGCTATGGCTAAAGGTGGAGAAATATTTGTGCTTGATATGGGAGAACCTGTAAGAATATTGGATTTAGCAAAAAACTTAATTAAATTCAGTGGATTTGAGCCAGATGTTGATATAAAAATTGAATTTTCTGGTCTTAGACCAGGAGAAAAGTTGTATGAAGAACTACTTATGTCAGAAGAAGGTCTGTTGGATACAGAGCATAAAAAGATTTTTATTGGTAGACCAATAGATGTTGATAGAGAAAAAATAACAAAATACTTAAAACTTTTAAGAGAAATTACTAACAATGAAGAGGTTGAAAAAATAGATGGTATTATGAGGGAATTAGTGCCAACTTATATTAAACCAGAAGATGCTAATATCAAAGAAATTGCAACAACTAGAGAAAAGTAGAATATATTTCTAATTTGTAACCAGGGGGAGCAAAAAGAAACAAATATATACTAAAAAGAAACAAAAGATTACAAAAAGATTACAAAAAGATTACAAAAAAGGTTGCAATTTATTTTGATGTAAGATAGAATGTTAATTAGGAATTGGAAACGAAGGAACAAAATGTTAAATTTTCGAAAGGATTAGGTATTTGAGATTATGATGAATATTAAAAATAAAAAACATATATTGAAAAAATTTATAGCTATGGTGTTAATAGCAGGAGTTGTCACAGTAGAAGCAGGAGCAATAACGGCTAGTGCAGCAGAGCCAACTAATTCACCTATGAGTGCAACAGTAGACCAGTGTGACTTTTTAAATGTAAGAAGTGGAGCTAGTGCAAATGATGCAGTAGTAGGAAAGATAAACACAGGAGACAAAGTTGAAGTTTTAGAATTACATTCAAATGGATGGATTAAAATAAAAAGTGTTGACAATGTTACAGGATGGGTAAATGGAGATTATTTAACTATTCAAGGTGGAAATGTAGATGCAAAGGTACAAAATGTTTTAAACTTAGCATTTAAGCAACAAGGTAAGCCATATAAATGGGGAGCAACTGGACCAAATTCTTTTGATTGTTCTGGGTTCACTTCTTATGTCTATAAAAATGGAGCAGGAGTTAATTTACCAAGAGTATCAAGATCACAAGCAACAGTAGGAAAGAAAGTATCAAGAGCAGAATTAAAACCAGGAGATTTAGTTTTCTTTGGTTCAGGTGGTTCAATAAATCACGTTGGATTGTATGTAGGAGATTCTAAATTCATACATTCACCACAAACAGGAGATGTAGTAAAAGTTACTAGCATGGCTCCAGGAACTAATTATGCAAGAAGACTTATAACTGCTACACGTGTTTTACAATAATAATAGATATTGATTTACATAGGATTGAATATTAACATTAAATATATAATTACATTTAATGTTTTACATAGAGATTTAAGAGTTTAGTAATATTAAAATAGTGATGAACGTTATAAAAACAGCAAAGAAGATAAATTTCTTTGCTGTTTTTTTTATAATAAATTATTTCATATTATAATCAAATATCAAATATAAATTTTAACTATATTATTCAATATTTGACAGATAATATGAATTTTAGATATACTTAATAAGAAGTATATTGTAGAAAAAATAAATTTAAAAAATTAAGGGGGATGAAATGAAAAAAATAAGTATATTAGTATTATCATTGATAATGACACTTACTATGTGTAGTGTAAGTTCATTTGCTGATTCATCAAATGATAAGGAAATGAGAGCTGCTTGGATATCTACAGTTTATAATTTAGACTGGCCTAAGACTAAGAATAATGAAGCCAAGCAAAAAAAGGAATACACAGATTTATTGGACAAATTAAAAAGTGTAGGAATAAATACAGCAGTGGTTCAAGTAAGACCAAAATCAGATGCTTTATATAAATCAAATATAAACCCATGGTCTGAATATCTTACCGGTACACAAGGTAAAGACCCTGGATATGACCCATTACCATTTTTAATAGAAGAAGCACATAAAAGAGGAATGGAATTTCATGCATGGTTTAATCCATATAGAATAACTATGGCAGATGAGAGCATAGATAAATTGCCAGCAAACCATCCAGCAAAGAAAAATCCAAGCTGGGTAGTTAAACATGGAAATAAGTATTACTACGACCCAGGTTTACCAGAAGTTAGAAAGTACATAGTGGATAGTATAGCAGAAGTAGTTCAAAATTACGATATAGATGGAGTTCATTTTGATGATTACTTCTATCCAGGAGTAAGTTTCAATGATACTGCAACATACCAAAAATATGGAAAAGGACAAAATAAGGATGATTGGAGAAGAGAAAATGTAAATACTCTACTTAGAGATGTAAAAGCGTCTATAAAGAGTATAAAGCCTAATGTTGTATTTGGTGTAAGCCCAGCAGGTATATGGAGAAATAAGAGTAGTGACCCAACAGGTTCAGATACATCAGGTAATGAAAGTTATGTAGGTACATATGCAGATACAAGAGCATGGATAAAACAAGGATTGATTGACTATGTAGTTCCACAACTTTACTGGCCAATTGGTCTTAAAGCAGCAGATTATTCTAAATTAGTGGCATGGTGGGCTAATGAAGTAAAAGGAACAAATGTAGACTTATACATAGGACAAGGTATATATAAGCAAGGTCAATCGAGTTATGGTGGACAAAATATAGCAAAAGAAATAGTACAACAAGTAACATTAAATAGAAAGTATAGTGAAATAAAAGGTAGTATGTATTTCTCAGCTAAAGATATAGCAAATAGTACTTCTATACAAAAGGATTTAAAGAGTTTATATTCTAGTAGTGAAGAACCAGTTACTCCACCATCTAATGTTAAAGTGGAGAAATTAAGAGGCGACGAAAGATATGACACAGCAGTAGCAATAAGTAAAAAAGGTTGGGCTACAAATTCAGATACAGTAGTATTAGTAAATGGGTACTCTATAGTTGATGGTATAACATCAACACCACTTGCTACATCAAATGATGCTCCTATACTATTGGTAAATAAGGATAATATACCTACATCCACTAAGAATGAGTTAAAAAGACTTAATCCAAGTAAAGTTATTTTAATTGGAGGAAATAACTCTATTGGAGATAAAGTTGAGAGTGAGATAAAAGATACATTGTCAAATGTATCAATAAATAGAGTTGGTGGTTCAGATAGATATAGTACATCTTTAATGATAGCAAAAGAATTAGTAAAAACTAATCCAGTAGAAAAACTATATATAACAAGTGGTACAGGTGAAGCAGATTCTCTTTCTATAGCTTCAAAAGCAGGAGAAGAAAAGCAACCAATAGTATTAGTATCAAAAGATAATGTAAGTGATGAAGTTTACAATTGGATATCAGATTTGAAAGTAAAAGATGCTTATTTTATAGGTGGTAATCTAAGTATATCTGATTCAGTAATAAATAAGCTGGATAAGGTCATTACAAATGATGTATCTAAAAATAGAATAGCTGGAGAAAATAGAGAAGAAACAAATGGAAAAGTAATACAAAAATTCTATCCAAATGCTGAATATTCATCAATGTTTGTAAGTAAAAGTAATCAATTGGTAGATGCATTAACATCAGGTCCTTTAGCAGCTAAATTAAAATCACCAGTAGTTATGCTTGGAAATAGTGTAACATCTGCTCAGAAAACTGCTTTAGAGCCTAAGAAAACTACTCTAGTATACGAAGCTGGAGATGGTATAAATCAAAACACATTAAACACTTTCTTAAACTTAGTTAAGTAATAAAAAAGTTAATTTAAAATAAAGAGTATTTTATAAATGTAGATTAAAATGAAAATTATCATGATAAATTAGAAAATAAAAAAGAACTATATGCATTTTGTAATCAAGTGTACACAGCAACTTGAAAATAATTATGCGATATAGTTCTTTTTTAGTAATTAATCTTATACTTTTTAATAAACTTTATGTTGAATTTTTTATTGTTTAAACTCTATGTCATTAAATATAAAATCGTGTAATATGTCTAAAGTATCTGGGTCAAATCTAAGAACCCATCCAGCTTTTCCATATATACCACCTGTACTATGAATTTCATCATCAATAGGAAATTCAAATTGCTTAATATTTAAGTCGCCCATTTTTAAAACTTGAGCTCCTAAAGAAAGTATTGCATTAGGCTTCATGTTAGTTTTAACATATGGAAGAACTGCATCTAATAAACCTGGATATTTAGTAACAGGTAAAGTTTCCGTTTTCTTGATTATAGCTTGTATAATCTGTCTCTGTCTGCCATCTCTAGCAAAGGCTGTATCGTTGTGTCTGATACGTGCAAAAGATAGTGCCTGATATCCATTTAGAGTCTGCTTTCCAGAGTTTCTAATGTATTGTATGCTACCTTTATCATCACTTTTATTCCATTTATAAGTTTCAGGAATAAATTTATTTAGTTCTCGTATTTCTCCTTTTTCAACAGTAACCTCAACGCCACCAATAGCATCAATTATATACATAAATGATTCGAAATTAACACAAGCATAATTTTGAATATCAATATTAAAATTCTCTTCAATTGTTTGTATTAATAAATCAGCTTGTCCATAAGCATAAGCATGAGTAAGTTTTTGTTTACCATGACCAGGGATGTCTACATAGCTATCACGAGCTAATGATGTAAGTTTGATATCATTGTGTTTGTTATCAATAGTAAGTATCATCATAGCATCTGACCTTGAAGAATCTTCATTTGGTCTAGCATCTGTTCCCATAAGTAGTATGTTAATTATCCCATCTTCATTTTTATGGTCATTGTTATTCAATAAATCACTACTTATGCTCGAGTCATGAATAGCAGATAATTTATAATAAAAATATCCATAGACACTTATAGGGAATATTACTACCAAGAAAGCCAGTAGTATAACAAATTTCTTTAATTTTGACAAAAGTACCCCTTCTTTCTTCTTTTTCCTGTATATTTTTTAATAGCATACACTTAATTATATTAAAGTATTGAGATATATTCAATACTTGTTTCAGTTACAAAAAAAAGACAATGATATAATTTATAAGAAAATTTATCGACCTATATATATAGTTAAAAGTATATATAATATATTTTTTAAAAGTAATTTATATTTTAAAATAAAAACACACCCCATAAATACAAAGTAATTTGCATTTAAGAGGTATGTATTTATCATCAAATTATTGGTTTGTTTTGGAATTTCTAATCTTCAACCATAATATCTTTAAATATGAAATCATGCATTGCATCTAGTTCATATTCCTCAAAAGGTATTACATAGCCTGCATTACCTATTTTTCTACCATTTTCAGTAGAAAGAGGAAACTCCATAGATTTCAAATTTAAATTTCCTATACTTAAAAGTTCTTTTCCTAAAGATATTATTTCATTAGGATTCATATTAGTTTTTACATACGGAAGTATTGTGTTAACTAGATTAGGATATTTAGTGACTGGTAAATCCTTAACACCATTTATTAAACTCTGTATAACACTTCTTTGTCTTCTATCTCTTTCATCTGTACTATCATTTTTTCTTATACGAGAAAATGCAAGTGTCTGATATCCATTTAATTTTTGCTCACCAGAATTTCTTATATATTTAAGAGAACCTTTATTGTCATTTTTATTCCATTTATAAGTTTCAGGAATAAATTTATTTAATTCTCTTATTTCACTCTTATCAACAGTAACAGTAACTCCACCTAAAGCATCAACTATATCCATAAAAGAGAAAAAGTCAACTACGGCGTAGTTTTGTATATCAAGTTGGAAGTTTTCTTCTATAGTTTCTATTAATAAGTTAGCTTGTCCATATACGTAGGCATGTGTTAATTTTTGTTCTCCACGTCCTGGTATATTAACATAAGTATCTCTATTTAATGAAGTTAGCTTAAGACTTTTATTTTTATTATCAATAGTAAGTATCATCATGGCATCAGAACGAGAAACTTCTTCTCCTGGTCTTGCATCTGTACCTAACAATAATATGTTTGTGATATTTTCTTCGTTTTTATAGTCATTACTACTAAGCGCCTCTGTATTTATACTATCATCTTGTATAGTTTTTAATTTAGTAAAAACATATCCATATATACTAACAGGAAATGCTATAACTAAAAGGGCTAGAAATATAACGAACTTTTTGAGTCCTGACAATAATATCCCCTACTTTCTAAATTTTTTAATTACACATAGTTAATTATATTAAAAATTTGTTACATAAGCAATAAAAAACACAATAAATTAGCATAAGTTTGTCATAATATAATTATTTTTATAGCATTTTATAGAAGAAAGTGTGTAGTTATTATTGATTTTATTGGAATATAATTGTATGAAGACTTAAATTTTTATAAACTGATGTGTATATTGAAAAAAATATTTTCCTGAATGTAGTTATAGCATCTTATGAAAGGTGCAAATTGTAATTTAAAATTTTTAGTGTATAATAAGAATTGAAAATTCAAACCGATAAAAATTAATAAAAAATAATTATAAATTAATAATTTGGGGGAGGAAATGTATGATAAAATTAATAGCAACAGATTTAGATGGAACTTTGTTAGATGAAAAGAGCGAAATAAATCCAGAGTTTTATAAAGTATTTAAAAAATTAAGAGAGAGAGGGATAATGTTTTCTGCTGCTAGTGGCAGGCAGTATCAAAATCTTATAAAAAAATTTGAAGATATAAAAGATGATATGATGTTTATATCAGAAAATGGAACACTAGTAGTATATAAAGGAAAAGAAATATTATCAAATCCTTTAAATAAAGAATTAGTAAATGAAATCATAGAGACAACAAGAAGTATAAAAGGGAAAAAAATTGTAATGAGTGGGAAAAAATACGCTTATATAGAAAGCAAAGATGAAGCGTTTATACAAGAGGTCAGTACTTATTATGCAAAGTTTAAAATTGTAGAAGATTTGACGAAAGTAGAGGGAGACATATTGAAGATAGCTGTATTTGACTTCAAAGGTGCAGAACATAATAATAATATCTACTTTGAAAAGTTTTCTGATAGAGCTCAAGTATGTATTTCTGGAGTGGAGTGGCTTGATTTAACTGCAAAAGGTGCAAATAAAGGGAGTGCCATAAAAAAAGTACAAAAAATGTTAGATATAAAATATGAAGAAACTATGGTATTTGGTGACCAGTTAAATGATGTGGAAATGATGAAAAGTGCCTATCATAGTTATGCCATGGAAAATGCAAATGAACATTTGAAACAAATTGCTAGATTTAGAGCAAAAAGAAATACTGAAAATGGCGTTGTAGATAAGATAAAAGAGGTTATAAAAATTGGATAGTCATATGTATAGATGAAAAAGATTATTTTGAAGAAATCAAAAAAATATCAATGTAATTTTGATAAATAAGTTTATTTATGCGAAAATTACATTGATATTTAATAAACATCAATAATAGATATTTATTTTTTTATGATATTCAGTATTTTGTTTTCTATTTGAGTTGCATTTTCAGCAGAAATTAAATAAACATATCTACCTGCCTTCTCAATTATAGTATTATTTGCTATTTCAGAATTGATTTTTTCTCCATGTCCTTCTCCAAAAGGTGCTTGTATCATATCTTTTTTATAATTTTCTAGAGTTTTATAGATTTTATCTACCTCGTCAGTTTTTATAACGATAATATCTTCTAGAGATAATTTTTCAGAAGAATTAATTACAAAACCTTGAATTATGTCTTCCTCTACATCATTAAAATAGTTAAAATCCTTTGCATCAAAGATTTTTGATTCCTTTATAAGTAAATCAGAAGATTTTAATGCTTTTTTTATTTTTGATGTAGAAACGTTTTTGTAATCACCACTTGAAGAACAACTAACCATTCCTAATGATAAGATTATCGAAAAAAACAATATTAAAATTTTTTTCATGATAAACCTCCAAGTTTTTTAAACTCTGTCTTAAATTAGTTTACTACATAATTATATAAAAATAAATGTATTTAATGTTACAGTTTTGATTAATAATGTAATATTTTGATAATAATACCTATTGAGAGGTGATTAGAAATGAGAATACCAAAACATGTAGGAATTATACCGGATGGAAATAGAAGGTGGGCAAGTCAAAATGGTATGACAAAAGATAAAGGATATGAAAGTGGAATAGATCCTGGACTAGAGTCTTATAGATTATGTAGAGATTTAGGCTGTGAAGAGGTGACTTTTTATGGATTTACAACTGATAATACAAGACGTCCATCAGTGCAGACAAAAGCTTTTACAAAAGCATGTATTGATGCTGCAAATATATTAATAGATGAAGGTGCTGCTTTATTAGTTGTAGGAAATACAAAATCGCCAATGTTTCCAGAAGAATTATTACCATATACTAATAGAATTAAAGCCAAAGAAGGTCAAATAAAAGCAAATCTTCTGGTAAATTATGGTTGGTATTGGGACTTAAATAATATATCAGGAGTAGAAAATGTAAATAAAAATAATATACAGGATTACATACAGTCATTTGATGTATCCAGACTAGACTTGATAATCAGATGGGGTGGAAGAAGGAGATTAAGTGGTTTCCTTCCTGTACAATCAATTTATGCAGATTTTTATGTTATAGATAATTATTGGCCAGATTTTAAGAGTGACGATATAAAGGACGCATTTAGTTGGTATGATACACAAGATGTCACTTTAGGTGGATAATTAAAAATATTCTGATTTAAGGTTGTAGAGTGTTTTAAATTATTGAAAAAAAAACTTCTTGATGGTAAAATAACACTAATAATATGTAAAAGTGTAAAAATTTATACCAAGAAGGGTGAAGAAATGTCAAAAGGCAATAATAACAATAATTCAAGAAACAAATCTAAAAAGACCAGTCATCTGAATAGAAAAAAGCGAAAATTAAATAAGAAAAAGTTAGCAGTGTTGATTTGCTTTACAGTTTTATTTTTATTTATTGCATTTAAGGCTACTCAAGGTGTAGTAGCTTTGGTAAAAAGTATGGATAAAAGTAATAAAACTAATCAACAACAAAATGTTAACTCAGAACAATTTGACCTTGGTAATGAAGAGGAAAATAAAAAGAAAAAATATACTGTATTTATAGACCCAGGTCATGGAGGCAATGATAAAGGAACTGAAAGCAAGACCAGTAATAGATATGAAAAAGACCTAAATCTACAAATTGCAAAAAAATTAGCAAATAAATTATCTAAACAAAAGGATATTCAAGTAGTAGTATCCAGAACTGATGATACATATATATCATTAAAGGATAGAGCTATCTTAGCAAATAATAGTTCTGCTGATGTGCTTGTTTCTATTCATTTAAATGCAGAGAAAAATGGTAATACAGCAACAGGTATAGAAACTTGGTATAGGAATAAAGCTACAGATGGTTCAAAAGAACTTGCACAGACAGTACAAAGTACTATAGTATCCTATGTTAAAGTTAGAGATAGGGGAATAGTTGAAAATAACTTTGAAGTACTTAGAGAATCAAATATGCCTGCTATATTAATAGAGTGTGGTTTTTTAACAACACCTTCAGAGGAACAAAAAATAATAAATGAAAAATATCAAGACCAACTTGCGGAAGGAATTGTTCAAGGTGTACTTTCATACCTAGATTCTAAAGGGAATAAGTAAGTTAACTTTACTTTAATGTGAGGATAAATTTAAAAGTTTAACTGTGTAAATTGTATTAACTTTATTTCGTAATGTTGCAAACATTGTTTGAATTTAGAAACTATGAAATTAGAAATTATTTTATCTATATCTAATTTCATAGTTTTTTTTGCAAAAAATTTATAGTTATAAAATTTTAAAAAATAAATTTAGTATAATGTAATGTAGTTATTTATATGTGATTTTAACTTGCATTGATTTGCTATCAATTGTGCTTTATAATTAGTATATATAAAGTTTAACTGTAAGATAATTTAAAAAATAGGGGAATTTATATGAATAAAAATAGCATGACAAGAATTTACAGTTTAAATAAAATAATTTTTATTATAATTGGAATTTTAGGAATAGTTTTACTCACAAGACATATTGAGGTAGATATTAAAGTTTTAATTTTAATTTTATTAACCTTGTTTAGTATAAATGTATTTATTTCATATCTTAAAATTAAGTTGTATGAGGATAAAATTAATTTAGGATTGATAAATAATTCAGATAAGTTTATAAATATTACTAAAGATGAGAACTTCCTAAAACATGTTCAAAATTATATTATCAGTAATGAAAAAGAAAACTGTGTAATGGCTTGTTTTGATTTATGTAGACTCAAACTTATAAATGATATATATGGTTATGAGCTAGGGGATGAAGTGTTAAATAATATTTTAAGTAACTTAAAAAATTATTTTGGAAAAGAAGCTATTTATGGAAAGTTAAAAAGTGATGTTTTTGTATTAATAATAAAGCTTGAAAATAGGGAACAGAAGATTCCTTATTTAGTAAATCTTATTAAGAATAAAATTGTGATACTAAGTCAGATTGACAGTTTTAAAATGGATATAAATATTGAGGCTTCTATTGGAATTTATAAATTTAACAATAATGAAATTGATATAAAAAAAGCTATAGATAATGCTGATATGGCAAGGCTTAAATCAAAAGGACTAAAGCACATAGAGTATGTAGAATTTGATAATGCTATGGAAGAAGAAATACAATCAATTATGAAAATAGAGAGAGATTTATTCTTGGCTATTAAAAATAAAGAGTTTGTAATTCACTATCAACCTAAAGTTGATTCAAGTACAGGTAACATTATAGGTTCAGAGGCATTGATAAGATGGTTGCACCCATCATTAGGCATGGTTGGACCAAATAAGTTTATACCTATAGCTGAAAAAAATGGTCTGATAAACAATATTGGTAGATGGCTAATTCAAGAAGTTTTTATTACCATTAACAAGTGGATTTCAGAAGGTATAAATGTCTTACCAGTCTCAATAAATCTTTCTAGAGTAGAACTATATAAAAATGATTTAGTTGATTTTTTTAAACTGATGTTTAATACATATAATATTCCAAAAGAACTTATAGAATTAGAAATTACAGAAACGACAGCACTAAGAGATGTAAAATTTATAAGTGAAAGGCTTTATGAGATTAAATCTTTAGGTATGAATATATCATTAGATGATTTTGGAGTAGGTAATTCAAATTTTATCAATCTTAAGGGGATACCACTAGATATTATAAAAATTGACAGGTCACTTATATTGGATATAGTTACAAATACAAAAACAAAGTTTATGGTGAAAGCAATTGTTAACCTTTCACATGATTTAAACGTAACTGTTATATGTGAAGGGGTAGAGGATATGCATCAGGTCAAAGTCTTAAGTGAACTGGGATGTAATTTCATACAAGGTTATGTATTTTTTAAACCTTTGGATGAGATGAATTATAAAAAACTTCTTACTGACGGAAGTTATATAAATCTGAAAGATACTCTTTTAGATAAATGCATGACAGTTGAGGAGGAGTAAGGATGATTTCAGAAGATGTAGATTATTCAATAAGAATCATAAGAGCTATATTTAATAATGGAGAAGATAAACCAATAGATGCTAAAATGATATTAAAAAGTGAAGATATACCAATACTAACACTATACAGACTGCTTAGAAAGCTTTGTGCAAACAATATTCTTACTTTTAACAAAGAAGATGGCAAGACATACATGTTAAATGTGTCATTGGATACAATAAGTCTAAGAACTATTGTAGAAGTAATTGATGGAAAAATATATATAAATAAATGTACGAGATATGTATCTAATTGCAGTAATTGCTTAAAAGGTTGTAAAGTAAATCGTGAATTGCTAGAAATAGAAAAAGAAATTTATAAACTTTTATCGAGAAAATCTATAAGACAAATACTAGAATAAAAAATTTTCAGCTATGATAATAATTGGAGGTTTTCGGTTATGGATGATATATCTCAAGATAATTTTCTACTGTCTAAAGAGTATGAGAATAGCTTAGATGTAGATACTAAAAAAGCAAGTGGAATATATTATACTCCTAAAATAATTGTAGATTATATTGTAAAAAAAACTTTAAAAAATCACGATATAATTAAAAATCCATATCCACGAATACTTGATATTTCCTGTGGGTGTGGAAATTTTCTTTTAGAAGTATATGATATTTTATATGACTTATTTGAGGAAAATATATATGAATTGAAAAAGAAGTATGATGAAAATTATTGGACTGTTGATAACATACACCGTCATATATTAAACTATTGTATATATGGTGCTGATATTGATGAAAAAGCTATAAGTATATTAAAAGATAGCTTAACAAATAAAAAGGTAGTAAATGATTTAGATGAATCTGATATAAAGATTAATCTATTTTGTTGTGATAGTCTTAAAAAGAAATGGCGATATAAGTTTGATTACATAGTGGGTAATCCACCCTATATTGGTCATAAAAAACTTGAAAAGAAATATAAAAAATTTCTCCTAGAAAAATATAGTGAAGTTTATAAGGATAAAGCTGACTTATATTTTTGTTTTTATAAAAAGATTATAGATATTTTAAAGCAAGGAGGGATTGGCAGTGTTATAACTCCAAGATATTTTTTAGAAAGTCTATCAGGTAAAGATTTAAGAGAATATATTAAATCAAATGTCAATGTTCAAGAAATAGTGGATTTTTTAGGTGCAAATATATTTAAAAATATAGGGGTATCTAGTTGTATTCTAACTTTTGATAAGAAAAAAACAAAAGAGACATATATAGATGTATTTAAAATCAAAAATGAGGATATATGTATAAATAAATTTGAAACATTGGAAGAACTTCTAAAGAGTAGCAAATTTGAACATTTTAATATAAATCAGAGGTTGCTATCTGACGAATGGATACTTGTAAATAAAGATGATGAAACTTTTTATAATAAGATACAAGAAAAATGTAAATATAGCTTGGAAGATATAGCAATAAGTTTTCAAGGAATAATTACAGGGTGTGATAAAGCGTTTATTTTAAGTAAAGATGATGTAAAGTTGAACCTTGTAGATGATAAATTTTTAAAATGTTGGATAAAAAGTAAGAATATAAATAAATATATAGTAGATAAAAGTGAATATAGGCTAATATACTCAAATGATATAGATAATGAGAATACAAATAAAAGGATACTAGATGAAATTATAGGGCTATATAAAACAAAATTAGAAAACAGAAGAGAATGTAAAAGTGGAATAAGGAAATGGTATGAACTTCAATGGGGTAGAGAAAAGCTTTTCTTTGAAAGAAAAAAGATAATGTATCCTTATAAATCAAATGAAAATAGATTTGCTATAGATTATGATAACAATTTTTCAAGTGCAGATGTATATTCTTTTTTTATAAAAGAAGAGTATTTAGATAAATTTTCATATGAATATCTAGTTGGAATTTTAAATTCCAGTGTTTATGATAAATACTTTAAAATAACTGCTAAAAAAATGAGTAAAAATATATATGATTACTATCCTAATAAGGTTATGAAGATAAGGATTTTTAGGGATAATAATTATGAAGAGATAGAGAATTTATCAAAGCAAATAATATCAATTTTATTAAATAAGTCTATAGATAAAGGAAAAGTAGAAAAATTGCAGATAAAAATGGATAACTTGATAATGGATTCTTTAGGTATATAAGCAGTTGTAAGTATTAAAAAATTATAATCTTTTAATTGTTTATTTAAATTTAGAAATAAAAAGTTAGCCATATAAAAAATATTAAAAATATATACTTTTCAATATTTTTTTGATAAAATAAGAATGAATTTGTGCAATTTTATTTTTCTCCAATAACTAAAAATAGTTTTTTGAATTAATATTTGCTTAAGAATAAAAATCAGAAACGTTTTTGATATAGTAGGTGATAATATGAAAGGATTAGTTTTAGAAGGTGGAGGAACAAAAGGAGCCTACCAAATAGGTGCATATAAAGCTTTAAGAGAGCTTGGTATAGAGTTTCAAGGAGTAACTGGCACATCAATTGGTGCTTTAAATGGAGCATATATAATTCAAAATGATATTGAAGTAATGGAAGATATTTGGTTAAATTATGACTATACTCATTTTATGAATATTGATAGAGAAACCTATGAGAGGTTTAAAAATGTAGATTTCACTACTAAAAATCTCAATGCAGTGTTTGAGCTTATAAATAAAGCTAGAAAAAATGAAGGTATAGATATAAGCCCATTAAGACAACTAATGGAGACAACATTAAATGAAGACATAATAAGGAAATCAAAAAAAGACTTTGGACTTGTTACGGTCTGGTGGGATAAAAAAATTAATCCATATCCATTGTATATCGAAGATATACCTAAAGGAAGATTGATTGATTATTTAATTGCTAGTTCCAGTTTGCCTATTTTTCAAACGAACATGATGGATGATAAGTTGTATCTTGATGGAATGTTTTGTGATAACATGCCAATAGGACTCTTGGAAGACAAAGGTTATGAAGATGTTGTTGTAATTAGGTTGATTGATGATTTTATTGGGAAAATGAATCTAAATCGACATCAAAATATAAATATAAAAACTATAATACCATCAGAATATCTAGGAGGTTCTCTTAATAAAGATAGAGATAATGTAGAAAAAAACATCCGACTAGGTTACTTAGATACTATGAAAGCATATGAAAGATGCACTGGAATTAAGTATTATTTTGATGTAGAGTATAAATATAATGAAGAATATTGTTTTGATAAATTTAGAAGTATGAGTAATGAAACAATACAATATATCTGTAATTTATTGAATATAAAAAGAGATGCTTCACTTAGAACTGTTATGGAAAGTGTAATACCAAAGCTTGGTGAGGTGCTTGGATTGCCAAAGGATTTTTCATATAAAGATTTGTTTTACTGTATATATGAAAAGAAACTTGAAGAAAATAATATAAACAGGATAAAATTATATGATTTTAACAAGGTTATAGATGTTGTAAATACAAATATTGATTCTAATAGAAATTTAGCTTCTAATTTTGAAGTTAGACCTAAAATTAGTATTAAAAAGAACAAAAACACAAAATTATTGACAAATTGTATTATAAAAGACATAAAAAATCAAAGTTAAATAAAAAACAAAAAAAAATTTGTAATTATACTCGAAAAAAGTGTATATTAGTAGTATAATATTTTTGTAGCACTAGTGGGAACAAAAAATGACCATAGGACAAAAAAGTGCCACTTAGTACCATTAAAGTAAAAAACAGGAAAACAATTTTAAAAAATATAAAATGTAAAGTTTATAGGAGGATTTAAAAAAATGGAAAAAGTAGTTAGTATCAAAAATGCAAGTGGATTACATGCTAGACCAGCAGGAATGTTTGTTAAGAAGGCAGCTGAATTTAAATCAACAGTAGAGGTTGTAGCAAAAGACAAAACTGTAAATGCAAAATCAATAATGGGAATAATGAGTTTAGGTTTAGCTCAAGGAGAAGAATTAAAGTTAGTTGTAAATGGAGAAGATGAAGAAGTAGCTTTAGCTGCAATGGTTGAATTAGTTGAAAGTGGATTTGGAGAATAGATATAATAATTTTTTAAAAATTTGATATTTAGAATCTAATATTACTTAAAGTAAAGTAACAGAGAAGTATTAAACATATACAGACCAACATTTGTAGATATTTAATTTCTTTGTTACTTTCATGTTTATTTAATCAGAAGATTAAGACTATTGTTAATTGGGTATAAAAATATAAATATTTTAGAAAATGAAATAAGATATTTTTAATCATAAATTCAGAGTAAAAATACAGTAACAAATAGTTTATAAAATTTTATAAAAAATTATAAGTAAATAAAACTATAAAAATGTAAATTATTTATATAAATTTATAAAGTTTATGTGCTAGATGATATTTTTTAGGAGGTAGGGTTATGGCTTACAAAGGAATAGGTGCTTCTCCTGGTGTTGCTTTAGGGAAAGCGTTAGTAGTTGAACATAGTGAATTAGTAATTGAAAAAAAATCTATAGATAATGTTGAAGCTGAAATTGCTAAATTAGAAGATGCAGTTGCAGTTTCTAAAGAAGAATTAGTAAAAGTTAAGGAAAAGGCTTCTGAAGAATTAGGAGCAGAGGAAGCAGAAATATTTGAAGCACATTTATTAGTTTTAGAAGACCCAGAGTTAATTGGTTCTGCAATAGATAAAATTAAAACTGAAAGTGTAAATGCAGAGTATGCTTTAAATGAAATAAAAGAGATGTTTGTTAGCATGTTTGAGTCTATGGACAATGAGTACATGAAAGAAAGAGCGGCAGATATAAAAGATGTTACAAATAGAATACTTAGACATATATTAGGAATTAAAGTTGTTGATTTATCTGCTTTAAGCGAAGAAGTTGTATTAATAGCACATGATTTAACTCCATCAGACACAGCAACTATGAATAAAAAAATGGTTTTAGGATTTTTAACTGATATAGGTGGAAGAACTTCTCATACTGCTATCATGTCTAGAACTTTAGAAATAGCTGCAATCGTTGGATTAAATGATATAACTTCAAAAGTTAAGGATGGAGATTTTGTGGTTTTCAATGGAGACACAGGTGAAGTAATCGTGAATCCTGATGAAGAGACTATAAATAAATATACTGAATTAAAAGCTAAGTATGAAGATGAGAGAAAAGCATTACAGCTATTAAAAGGAAAACCATCTGTAACTTTAGATGGAAAACATGTGGAATTAGCTGGTAACATAGGAACACCTAACGATATAGAAGGTCTAATAAAGAATGATGCTGAAGGTGTTGGTCTTTATAGAACAGAATTTTTATACATGGATAGAGATTCTTTCCCAACAGAAGAAATACAATATGAAGCATACAAAGCTGTATTAGAAGGAATGGATGGAAAGCCTATAGTTATAAGAACATTGGATATAGGTGGAGATAAAGAATTAAGTTATTTAAGTATGGAACCTGAAATGAATCCATTCTTAGGTTACAGAGCAATAAGACTTTGCCTAGATAGAAAAGATATATTTAAGACTCAATTGAGAGCTTTATATAGAGCTAGTGTTCATGGAAGATTAAGAATCATGTTCCCAATGATTTCATCTTTAGAAGAGTTGTTACAAGCTAAAGAAGTTGTAAAAGAAGTTTTAGCAGAACTTGATTCTGAAGGTGTGGCTTATGCTAAAGATGTAGAAATTGGTATGATGATAGAAGTTCCATCTGCTGCTGTGATATCTGATGTATTGGCTAAACACGTAGATTTCTTCTCTATAGGAACTAATGATTTAATTCAATACACTTGTGCAGTTGATAGAATGAATCAAAAGATAAGCTATCTTTACAATCAATTTAATCCAGCTGTTTTAAGACTTATAAAGACTGTTATAGACAATGCACATAAAGAAGGAAAATGGGCAGGTATGTGTGGAGAATCTGCTGGAGACCAAAAAATGATACCAATACTTTTAGGTATGGGATTAGACGAGTTCTCTATGTCTCCAATATCAATACTTCCTGCTAGAAAGTTAATAACTTCAGTTAAAGAGTCAGATATGAAAAAATTAGCTGATGATGTACTTAATATGGGTACTGCTGAAGAAATAAAAAGCTATATAGAAAAGACTTTTAATATATAATTAATGTTATATAGTTACTAAAATTCATTTTTCTAAATAACAAAATTATATTTTACGAATAAAAAACTATAGTATATCATATATACTATAGTTTTTTTGTTATATAAATTACGTATCAAAATTTGTAAAATGAATAGATATAATTACTAAATATGTGATAGTATTGGCTATAATAGGATATAAAAAATAATATTGTAAAAAAAAGTTTATATTTAGTAATGAAAATTTAACGTTTTACTTGAAATTATGTGTTTTGTAATGTATTATTAAGGTTCTAATAGGAACATTTTCATCAATTTTTCTATAGTGGGGGTAGGAATTATGAGGTACAAAAAAAGAAATATAGATAAGTCAAGTGAACTTTCATTTCAATCTCTAGCAAAATATTTTATAACTTTCTATATAGTAATTATATTAATTATTCTTTCTATGTTTTGTATAAATACAATATGGGTTATGAAAAAAGATAATCAAGATTTATTATCTACAACATCAAATCGTATTGAAGATAGGGTAGGAGAAACAATTAAGCTATTGAACTCTTTGAGTAAAGATAATTACATAATAGATAATAGTGTGAATGGCATAGATAAAAGTAAAGAACTTTCAATGTATAGTGATGAATTTGGGTATATGATGATATGTTTTGTTGATAAGAATATAATTGTATGGGATGAAGAAGGTGGTAATATTAGTCTAGCTGGTCGTGATTATATGCAGAAACTTTTTGCAACAAAAAAATATCAAGTTACAGATAGTTTTGCAGCAGGGGCTGATGGAAAAACTTTAAACTACACTATTGCATCACCTATAATAAAGAATGGAAATGTAGATGGTTGTGTATTTGCAGCAATTTACTTTGATGAGATAAAGGATATACTCAAACAAGGAAAAGGTCAACAGCAACAGAATTTCATATTATTTGGAAGTGAAAATCAAATAATGAATTTAACAAGTGATGAAACTGCATATGGAGAGAAGTATATGAAGTTATCGCAGAAAACAAAATATCTTGGAACCAATGCAAAAAAAGTAGAAAAGGATATGTTTAATAATAAATCAGGTGATTATTGGGCTTTTGAAAATGGAAAATTATACTTTATGTCCTATAAACCAATTAAGAACACAAATTGGAGTTTATTTTGTAAAGTTAATTTCTTAGATATTTTTGCATTAAATTTAATTCCTATGGGAGCTATTCTATCTGTTATAACTTTAGTATTTATTATTTTGATTTGTATGGAGAAAAGCTTCATGAAAAAACGAATGGAAGTTATTGATATGCTTTTAGGTTCTGTTCAAGAATTAGAAAAACGTATATATCAAACAGAAAGACCTAGTGAAGTAGACTTTAAAGAAATTATTCAGCTCACAAGTAAAGGTCTGACTGATGGATTAACTGGTGTTGTAACACGTACTGTATTTTTTGACCAAATTTATAATCGTGTTGAAATGGAGGAAAATGATAAATTATCTGTAATTTCATTTGTTGATTTAGATGATTTGAAATGTATTAACGACTTATATGGACATGAAATTGGGGATATGGTTTTGAAAAATGTTGGATATGTACTTCGTGAATATGAGATAAAATATAATGGTTTAATTGGGCGCTATGGTGGAGATGAATTTGTTATGTTGTTATCTGGTTTTACATCGAGAGAAGAGGTGGAGGATTTATTGGATGAGATTGCTATTCGCTTACATACTGAAGTACTAACAGATGATGGTATCATTCAAACTCATTGTAGTGTTGGAGCTGTAGTATGTAGTGTAAAAGACAATAAAGATATAGATAATTTATTAAAACAGGCTGATGAAGCTTTATACTATGTTAAACGTAATGGAAAAGGTAATTATCATTTAGTTTAATGTATGTGGAAGGAGTTTATATCATATGAAAAATGTATCTAAAAAATTTTTTGTATGTACTATTATTGTATTAATAACATTTTTATGTTTTAGTAAATTTGCTATTTATGTTTTTGACAAACAAGAAAAGAAAGAAACAAAAGTAGTAGAAAACATGTTAAATGTCTACAAGAATAACATTATTTTAAATCTGACTGAAAAATTTAATTATAGCAAAGACTTGACATCAGTTTTAGTTTCAAACAATTATTCTATAGATAAATTAAAACCTATTGCAGATGAAATTCTTAAAAACAATTCTTGCATATATATTTCAGTTGTAGAAAAATATAATGTAGCTGCATTTTTTTCTAATTCTGTCAAAAAAGATATTATCAATACTCCAATACAGGAACTGAATTATTCTTATTCATTAGCAAATTCTATCAAAGGATTAGTCGTAGAAGGTCCTTCTAAAGACCAGTTTTCAAATGGAGATGTGTTTTTAATTACTAATCCTATTTATAAAAATGGAGAGTACTGGGGAGAAATTACAGTAGCTTTAGATGCCAAAAAAGTTGTAGATTCTTTTAACTTAAATAAATTAAAAGAATCTGGATTTGAGTATGAACTTTGGCGTGTACACCTAGATAATGGTTCAAAATCTACAATAGAAATTTCTACTAAAGATTTTAATTTTTCCAAATCACATGAAATTAAGTTTAAACTTCCGACTGTTTGGACTCTTAGCATTGTGTACAAAAATGGATGGAATAATAAGAATATAGATTTTATTGTATTTGTTATATTGTTAATTATTTCCATATTAATAGGTGTGATGACATTTATTTACATTGAAAAGAAGTCGATTAGTAAGGAATTAAATCAACAGAGTCTTAAAAATTTAGAAACTGGTATTTTGAATAGAGAAGGTTTTTTAATTAAGTTACAAGAGCATCTGAATAGAAAAAATAATGAAATAGTGTTGCTGTATATATGTATTACTAATTATAGTAAATTTGCTCCAGTTATGAGCTTTGAAAAAAGACAAGATTATCTTACACATATAGTAAAAAATCTAGATAATTACATAAAAAGTTCTCATTTTATTGCTCGTATAAGTGAGGAAGGTTTTGTTCTAGCTTTAGAAGAAAATTGTGATAAAAATGAATTGCTTAACATTGAAAAAGGGATTTCCTTAGAGCTTTTACGAAAAATTAAAGTAGAAAATAAACAAGTATTTTTAACGATTGGTTATGGCTCATCTAGGTGTGTTGATGATAGAAAAGATGCAGAATCTCTGTTACTTTCAGCTATTGAAGATTATGAGAGAAGATTTCCAGCAATGTCTCCTATTCATGATTTTACTAAAAAGTGTGAAGATATGCTTGATGAAAAGAAACAGATTGTATTTGGTGAATATCCAGATTTAGAAATAAACAAGTTGTCTAAAGTAATATACAAATATTATAAAAAAGTACAGCGTATTATGTATAAAGATTATAATATTGATATTGGAAATAGACGAGGGTATATGCGTGATGTCGAAGTATTAATTGATTATAATTCTGAGAGAATGTTATACTTATTTTTAATAGACATATGCAAGTTTGGAAAATTTAATGAACTGTTTTCTATTGAAATAGGAGATGTTATTTTAAAAGAAGTTAGTAACAAATTAAAAACAATTTTTTCTAATTATCTATATCGTATTAATGGAGATGTATTTTTAGGCATTTCAATAGATAAAGAATCTTACTTAGATACTTTACATAAGGTTAATGAAGTATTTAATAGTTCTTTAAGTGTAGAAGATGTACTTTTTGATGTAAAATGTAATATTGGTATTTGTCAATATCCATATCATGGTGAAAATCCATATGACCTTCTGGAAAAGGTACAAATTGCATTGGAATATGCAAAAAAGGATGTCAAAAGTAATGTTAAAGTTTATGATAAGGAATTGACAGAAGAGATTTACCATGAAAATAATATTATTAAGGATTTAAAAAAAGGTCTGGAAGAGCAAACACTAGAAGTTTGGTATCAGCCAATTTTTAATGTTAGTAAAAACTGTTATATAAAAGCTGAGGCACTAATTAGATTGAGAAATAAAGAGGGCGGTTATTATTCTGCTTATGAAGTTATTACTTATGCAGAAAAGCATGGACTTATTAAGGATGTAGGTCTATATGTACTAAAAAAGGCTTGTGATGTAACTATAAAAATAAAAGATAAAAATATAGATTTTGAACAAATGCAATTAAATTTATCTGTTCAGCAGATTGTACATAAGCAGTGTGCAAATGACATATTATCATGTATTGAGAATTGTGGTTTAGATAAAAAGTATATTTGTGTTGAAGTTACAGAAACAGTACTTATGGAAACTTTTGAAATTGTAAATGTTACTCTTGATAAACTAAAAAAAGAAGGCATTAGCATAGCTTTAGATGAGTTTGGTTCTGGATTTAGTAGTATAAATTATCTGGCAAATTTACCTATTGAAAATTTAAAAATAGATAAGGAATTAGTAGAACAAATTACCTATTCTAAAAAACAATTTGAATTATTAAAAACTATAGTTCAAATTGCTAAGATTAATGGCATGGATATTGTAGCAGAAGGTGTTGAAACAAAAGAAACTCTGGATTTAGTTGTAACTTCAGGTGTGAATTTGATTCAAGGTCATTATTTTTCAGAACCTTTAAGTGAAGATAAATTTATTGAACTTATGATTGAAGAATAAAGGTTAATAAAATAAAGATTTAAGGTATTGAAAAATAATTAAAAGTATTTAATAATAGAATTAGGGAAGAATAAGTTTATAATTAAAAATAATTGATTAGTAGTTAATAAAATAAATGTGATATCCAAATAAATCCTAAATCTAATTTGAGTTTTAATATAGATAGTCTAAAGTTTGATTATTAAAGATTTAATTGTAAGTTGTTACAGTTGATGATATTGATTAGAGATTAAAGTTTAGAGTAGAAAGTTACCTTAAATTTAAAAATGCAAGATAACCCAATCTAAAAATTATAATCACTCAATAGGTTTAAGGATTTATTTGTTTATTATAAATAGGAGGGTGTCTCAAAATGAACTTTTTAGTTTATGAGGCACTCTCTTTTATATAGAATTAAATATATTTTATTATTTCAACAATGAAAAAGAAGCTTATCTCTATTTTGAGACAGCCTCTTTGTATACTATTATTAATTTAATCAATAACATAATTTAAAATTATATTATTAGTTAAGATTTCCTGCTTTATTAGTAAATAATTCTTTAATAGCATTGTTTCTGGAAACTAAATCGTTATCAGAGTTGTTTGTTTTTTTCATAATCACTGAATAACGTTTTTTATTTATAAAAAATATTAAAATCTTATCATCATCAAAATTGTATTCTTTATATCTGTCAATAGACTCATAACCTAGATTTAGAATGTTTTTGTCTTTTATACTATCTACATCTAAAATATATGATGGGTCAGCCTTTAGTAATATATTAATTAAACATTTTTCTTCACCAGCACAGAATAACTCCATCTTACTTGATATAGATTTAGATTGCTCTGAAGTTATTTTTGCAGGAATAAGGTTGTCATTATCATCTCTTAGAAGATAACCATGTGTGTCTTGTTGATATACTAAAGTAACCTTTTTCTTAGGAACACTAATCATTTTATCTAAATGTACATAATGATGATTTTCAACAAAACCTTCATTTAATATTTCAACAAAGTTATTAATTTTACCTAGGCAAAAAGATTCTATAGATTCTTTACAGAATTTATTTGTAAATGGTATTATGTTTACGTTTTCCTCGTCTGTATTCCATGCTATAGCATAATCCAACGAATATACTTCTTCCTCTATATCTGCAAAATTATATTGTACTATGTTTCCTTTCAAAATTACTCGACCTCCATCTTATAATATATTTAATATACTTTATAAAACTTATATTATATTTAAATAATATCATAAATTGGATAAATATGATATAGTAAATAAGAAAAAATTTGAAAAAAATCACTATAAATGAGTAATAAATATAAATAGTGTATACTAATGGGATGGAAAATGTCCACTATTAACTTTATTACCCCACATATATAAGATAAAATTATTAATATAAAATATAATCTATCGACAATGAATAGACTTTTAAATAAACTTAATATAAAATTAATTAAATAAGTGCTTAAAAACGATTTACTTTAATGATAGAATCATATTAAAGGAGGATAATTTTATGGATATAAAGAATAAAATTAAATCTATATTTTTACCAGAAAAAAATGACTATTTAGATGATGAAGAATTTGAGTATGATATAGAAAATAATGAAGAAGATTTAAAGGAAGATAACAAAGTACATTTAAATGATTTAAGCAGAGTAAAATATGATTACAGAGAGTTAAAAGACATAGAAAACCAAACAGAAGAGATGTGTCTGCTAGCAGTAAAGCAGGATGGTACTATAATTGAGTTTGTAAAGGACAAGACTTATAAAGTATGTATGGAAGCAGTAAAACAGACATATAAATCTCTTAAGTATATAACAAATCAAAATGAGGATATTTGTATAGAAGCAGTAAAACAGAACTACAGAGCTTTGTACTACATAAATAATAAGACAGAAAATGTACTAATTGAGGCTATAAAAAATGCATCAACTTATGATGTCATGGAAGTATTTAAATTTGTGGAAGAGCAAACAGAAGATGTATGTCTAGCATTTATAGAAAGGGCATCTAAAAATGATGTTGCAGAGATATTAAAAGGAATAAAAGAGCAAACTCCAGCCATATGTTTAGAAGCTGTAAAAAAAGATGGAAAATCTTTAGCTTATGTAAAGGAACAAAGTAATAGTATATGTTTAGAAGCTGTAAAAGAAAACTACAGTGCACTATCTTGTGTAAAAGAGCAAACTGAAGAAATATGTATAGAAGCAGTAAAACAGAATGACTTTGCATTGTATTATGTAAATGAACAGACAGAAAAAATATGTATGGAAGCAGTAAAAAGAAGTTATATGGCTCTACAGTATGTAAATAAGCAAACAGAAGAGATTTGTTTGGAAGCAGTAAGAATTGATGGAAGAGCATTACAGTACGTAAAAGAGCAAACAGAAGAAATTTGCTTGGAGTCAGTTAGACAAAATGGAAAAGTACTGCAATATGTAAAAAAACAGACTGAAAATATATGTATAGAAGCAGTAAGAGGTTCATTTGAAGAACTTGAAATAAAAGAAATATTAAGTTATGTAAAGATACCAACAGAAAGAATATTTGTAGAAGCAGTAAAGCAAAATGGAAAAATTCTTAAATATGTAGAAAATCAGACAGAATTAATATGTTTAGAGGCAGTAAGAGAAAACTATAATGCTTTAGCTTATGTAAAGGAACAAACAGAAAAGATTTGTTTAGAAGCAGTTAATCAAAGTTATGAAGCGCTTAAATATGTGAAAGAACAAACAGAAGAAGTTTGTCTAAAAGCAGTAAAACAAGATTATAGAATGTTGAAATATGTAAATAATCAAACAGAAAAAATATGTTTAGAAGCAGTAAAGCAAAATTATAGAGCTTTAGAATTTGTTGATAATCAAACAGAAAAAGTTTGTCTTGAAGCAGTAAAACAGAATAGAAAAGCACTACAGTATGTAAAACAAAAACAAAGTTAAAAGGCTAAAATATATGGGGAATATATGCAAATAAATAAAATTTGATATTTTGTAATAAATAAAATGGGTATCTCAAAAGGAACTTTTTAGTTTGTGAGGTACTCTTTTTATATGAAATGAAATATATTTTTAGCCTTTTAACAATGGGGAAAAGGTTTATTTCTATTTTGACATAGGCTTTTTATGCATATAAAGCTTGATAAAATTGTTTTATTATAATTGTTTTGTTATATAAATAATAAGAAGAAAATTATATAGGTCTTTTTTTGACCAGTTTTACATTTTTAACAACTAGTTTTGTAAAGTATATTGAATTTTCTCAAAAAAGAATGTACTCTATATATGTAAAATTTTTTTGGAGGTAAAAATGTTTAAAAGATATGCTGAAAAAATGACATCTGTTTTAATTTGTAATAATATGATAGATAATAATGAATCTAAAGTCTATTCTTATGGATTTGAAATATTAATAGCTTTCATAGTTAATATAACCACCATGCTGTTTATAGGTTTTTTATTTGGTAAATTTACATATGTATTATTTTTTTTAATGTGTTATTGTCCAATAAGACAATTTTCAGGAGGGTATCATGCAGACAATTATTTTAGATGCTTATTAACCTTTATTTTTATAATTTTATCTACAATCTTAATTATAGAAAATATAAATATAGACTTATTTAAAAATATTATTATGATTATTGCAAGTGTTAGTTGGGTTGGAATTTGTGTTCTGTGCCCAATAGAACATAGGAGTAACCCTATAAGTGATAGGGAAAAATTGGTTTATAAGAAAACTGCTATATTTATATCTACAGTAGTGTTATTGATAACAATTTTAAGTCTTTCTTTGAGTATATTTGTAGATTATTTCACATATAGCGCATTTGCCATGTTTTGGATTTTTATGATGTTAGTATTAGGTAAGTTAAAAGCTAAAGTATAAGTAAAATATGTATGAGGGAGAGTTAAGTTATGAAAAAGTTTATTGTAAGATTTATGAAGTTTGCTAGCTCATTGGCACTTAGCACTGCTATTTTGTCAGCTAATAGTACCTGTCCTTGGATTATTCATCAGCCTAAAGTACCCAAAGAAATCAGCAATCTAAAGAAGACAAATTAAATACAAGCACTTATTTATACAAAATTATCAGGAAAAAAGAAATTATTATATTTTAATAAGATTAAAACAATATAAAATCAGATACAAAATTTATTTTATTTATTTTATAGGAGCCTAATACCTATTTGGTAATATATTAGTGCGCCAATTTAGGGGGATATAGTGTATTTAATGAAATGACTTACGGAGAGTAAGTCATTTTTGTATTGTATGTATTTTATGTAAACTTATGATATAATGAAGGGTAAAGTTTAATTAAAATAATAAAAAACTTTAGTATAGATAGTAATTTAGGAGGTAGGGTATGAGTATGATACATAAATTTTCTATGAATGGATATAATATCGTTTTAGATGTGAATGGTGGAGCTGTTCATGTGTTAGATGATGTTGCATACGATTTGTTAGATTTTTATAAAGAAAAAAGTAAAGAAGAAATATTAGAGATATTAAAATCAAAATATCAAGAAGAAAAAATAAATGAAGCATATGAAGAAATATTAAATTTGGAAAAAGAAGGTCTTTTATATACAGAAGATACATATCAATATCATCCAAGCTTTGTACATAGAGAGCCTGTAGTAAAAGCTTTATGTTTAAATGTAGCTCATGATTGTAACTTAAAATGTAAATACTGTTTTGCAGCTCAAGGTGATTTTGGAGGAGAAAAAGAACTTATGAGTTTTGAAGTTGGTAAGGTAGCAATTGACTATTTGATTGCTAATTCAGGAAGTAGAAAGAACCTAGAGATAGATTTCTTTGGTGGAGAGCCTTTGATGAACTTTGAAGTTGTAAAACAACTGGTTGACTATGGAAGAAGTGTAGAAAAAGATTATAATAAAAATATAAGATTTACAATAACTACAAATGGTGTACTGTTAAATGATGAGATTATAGATTATATAAATGAAAATATGCATAATGTAGTTTTAAGTTTAGATGGAAGAAAAGAAGTTAATGATAATATGAGACCAACTTTAAATGATAAAGGAAGTTATGATATTACATTACCACGATTTAAGAAACTTGTGGAAAAAAGAGCAAAAGATAAGTATTATTATATAAGAGGTACTTTTACAAGGGATAATTTAGATTTTTCAAAAGATGTTATGCATTTTGCAGATTTAGGATTTAAATTAACCTCTGTAGAGCCAGTCGTTGGAGATGAGAGTAATCCATATGCACTTAGAGAAGAAGATTTACCTAAGATATTTGAAGAGTACGAAAAATTTGCTGTAGAGTATGCAGATAGACAATTACAAGGAGATGGATTTAAATTTTTCCATTTTATGATAGACCTAAATCAAGGTCCATGTGTAATAAAGAGAATAACTGGATGTGGAGCTGGAAATGAGTATCTTTCTGTAACTCCAAATGGAGATATCTATCCATGTCATCAATTTGTTGGAAATGAAGAATTTAAAATGGCAAATATATTTGATGAAGAAATAGTACTTCCAGAAAATTTAAAAAATATGTTTAGAGAAGCTCATGTATATACTAAAGAAGAGTGTAAACAATGTTGGAATAAGTTTTACTGTTCAGGTGGATGTCATGCAAATGCGATAAACTTTAATAGTGACATATCAAAACCATATGAATTAGGCTGTGAAATGCAAAGAAAACGTACAGAGTGCTCTATAATGATACAAGCTAAGTTAATGTTAGAAGGAGCAACCAACTAAATTTATATTTTAAAGGAGTTGTTTATATATGATTAGAGATTATTTAGAAGATAAACCTTTAATTGACGAAAGTGTATTTGTGGCAAAATCAGCAGATGTAATTGGAAATGTTAAAATAGGCAAAGATTCAAGTATATGGTACAATGCAGTAGTTAGAGGTGATGAAGGACCAATAACTATTGGAGAAAACACTAATATACAAGATTGTTCTATAGTGCATGGAGATACAGAAACTATAATTGGTAACAATGTAACAGTTGGGCATAGGTCTATAGTTCATGGTTGTAAAATTAGTGATAATGTGTTAATTGGTATGGGTTCAATAATATTGGATAATGCTGAAATAGGAGAATATACTCTGATAGGAGCAGGTACACTAATTACATCTAATAAGAAGTTTCCACCAGGTGTTTTGATAATGGGTTCTCCTGGTAAGGTTGTTAGAGAGCTTACAGAAGAAGATAAAAAATATATTGATGAATCTTATGAATGGTATTTAGAGGCAGCACAAAATCAAAAATATTAGTTTAAAGAGTGGTTGTTTCAAAACATATTTAAATCTGTTTTGAGGCAACCACTAATTTATTTTATTAGATTTTGTTGATATTTTAGTTTTCAAAAAGTATTTGATTAAACCAGATATAAAATGTCAAAAATAAAAATTAACTGAGTTAAATAATTTTAATAAAATTGGTAGTATATGTGATAAAATTAAATATTAAAGAGGATATAGGATATTAGAATATCAATTGGTGAAATAATGTCATATACGATAAATTAAGGTGTAAGTTTTTGGGTATACCTATCTTAGGAGTGAAAAGATTTGAGAATAAGTTATAGAAATTTAAAGCGATATAGAGAAATTGGATATGTTTTAATAAAGTATGGTTTTAGTTTTATTGTAGAAAGACTAAATATAGAAGGAATTGCCTATAAAATACCACTATTTGACCCACCAGAAGAAATAAAAAATATGACAACTGGTGAGAGAATGAAAAGAGTTTTAGAAGAACTAGGACCTACATATATAAAAATAGGACAGATATTGAGTACAAGAAAAGACTTGTTAGACCAGGATATAATTGATGAAATATCAAAACTCAGAGATGATGTAGAGAAATTTGATTCAAATATAGCTATTGATATATTTAAAGAAGAAGTGGGTTTAAGTATAGAAGAAATATTCTTAGAATTTAAAGAAGAACCAATAGCAGCAGCTTCAATTGGTCAAGTTTATGAAGGTGTACTTAAAACGGGAGAAGAAGTAATCGTAAAAATTCAAAGACCAAATATAGAGAAAATAATAAAATCTGATTTAGAGATTCTTAGAACTATTGCAAATACCTTAAAAGATTTAAAAAAAGATTTTAATTTAGATTTAGTACAGATGATTGAAGAATTTCAAACTCAATTAATGAGGGAACTTGATTATACATTTGAAGCTATAAATGCAACTAAATTCTCTAGGATATTTAAAAATAGTGATGAAGTATATATACCTAAAGTATATTCAGAATATAATACTAAGAAAATTTTAGTAATGGAGAAAGTTAATGGTACAAAGTTAAGTGATGTAGAAAAAATAAGGAGACTAGGTTATAACACAAAAACTATTGTTGAAATAGGCGTTAGGTCATTTTTTACACAGGTATTATCTCATGGATTTTTTCATGCAGACCCACATCCAGGTAATATATTCGTAGTTGCTAAAAATAAGATAGCATATATAGATTTTGGAATGATTGGAATTATTGATAATAAAACTTTAAACCAATTAAATGAAATTGCATTAGCAGGTGTAGAAAAGAATGTTGACAAGATAATATATCTATTGATAGAAATGGATGCATTAAATGGAGAGGCTGATATTAAGGGACTTAGACAGGATTTACTTTATCTAATACATTATTACTATGATATTTCTATAGAAAAAATAAATGTAACAGATATATTAAATGAACTATTTAGGTTTTTTAGACAGTATAAAATAGTCATGCCTGCACAATTTGTAACTCTTGCAAAGACAGTTATAACATTAGAAGGAACAAGTAGAACTTTAAACACAGATTTTTCTTTTGGTTCTATGGGAAAAGAGTTTATGAAACATCATTATAAGAGTAAATTTAACCCTAAAAATGTTGTTTTAAGTTCAAGACAAAATGTAGAAGAAATATTACTGGACATAAAAACTATTCCAAAGCAATTAAAAGCAATTTTAAAAAATATAGAAAGAAATAATATAAAAATGCAAATTGAAGATGTTAAAATGACGAGGTTAGAAAATTGTATAATAGAGCTAACATCTCAAATATCTTTGAGTTTAGTGTTGGCATCTATTATAGTAGGTTCTTCTCTTATAATTGCATCTCCAAATATAGAAAATAATATATGGATAAAATTTACTGCAATAGCGGGTTTCTTTATATCCTTTATAATAGGCCTTTGCTTAGTTATAAGAAGTATTAGGTCAAAATACAAAAAAGATTAGGGGGAATTAAATTTGAAAAAATGGATATTGAAGTATAAAGGTAAGATAGAGGAAAGTGAATTTAGCAAAAAACTTAATATTTCCCCGGAAATCTGCCAAATTTTAAAAAATAGAGGGATATGTACTGAAAAAGATTCAGAGATATTTATGAATCCATCTTTAGATTATTTAAGAGACCCTTTTTTAATGAAAGATATGCAAAAAGCTGTTGATAGAATAAAGTTAGCAGTTGAGAAGAACGAAAAAATTTGGATTTACGGAGATTATGATGTTGATGGTGTATCATCTACATCTATCTTGTGCTTATATTTTAAGAGTATAGGTTACAATGTTGATTACTATATTCCTAATAGATTAGAAGAAGGGTATGGTATAAATGAAGATGCTATTAAGCTTATAAGCTCTAGGGGCTGTGACTTGATTATAAGTGTTGACTGTGGAATTACATCAGTGTCTGAGGTCAATACAGCGAATGATTTGGGCATAGATGTTATAATTACAGACCATCATGAATGTCAAAGTGAAATTCCATCAGCCTTTGCAGTAATAAATCCAAAACAAGAAGATTGTAATTATCCATTTGATTCACTATGTGGATGTGGTGTAGCATTTAAAATGATTCAAGCCTTGACTCCAAAAGAAGAATTTAAAACTAGTATGTATAATTATTTAGAAATAGTAACACTAGCAACTATTTGTGATATTGTTCCACTTATAGATGAAAATAGAATAATTGTAAAAAATGGTTTAAAATCAATGAAAGAAGGCAAAAATATTGGATTAAGGGAGCTTATAAAAGTTTGTGGTGTAGAAAGTGATAAGATAGGTTCTTCTCATATAGGTTTTGCAATAGGTCCTAGGATAAATGCTTCAGGTCGATTGGGATATTCTTACTTAGGAGTAGAGCTATTTACTACTCAATCACAAGAAGAGGCAGTAGAAATAGCTAGTATATTGGAAGAAAAAAATAATGAAAGACAGATGATAGAAGCTAAGATGTATCATGAAGCTGAAGAAATGCTAAAGTCTAATAGCAGATACAATGATGACAAGGTGTTGGTTTTAGCTAAAGAGGGTTGGCAACATGGAATAATAGGAATTGTAGCATCAAAGTTAACTGAAAAATACTACAAACCAACAATTCTTCTAGGTATAGAAAATGGGGAGGCTACTGGTTCAGCGAGGTCAATAAAAGGATTTAATATATTTGAAGCTCTCATAAAGTGCAAAGACTTGATGACTAAGTTTGGTGGTCATGAACAAGCAGCAGGGTTATCCTTGGATTCAGACAATGTAGAAATTTTAGCAAATGAAATAAATAAATTTGCAGATTATAATTTAACTGAAGATGATATGATAGAGAATGTAAATGTCGAGTTTGAATTACAAGAAAATGTAATAAATTTAAATCTTGTAGAAGAATTACATAAGTTAGAACCCTTTGGATTAAATAATCCTAATCCTAGATTTATAGTTAGAAATTATATTTTAAAAGATTTGAAAGTTATAGGTAAGAATCAACAACATCTGAAATTAAGTATAGAAAAAGAGAAAAGCTATGAATGTATAGGATTTAATATGAGTCATTTAAAATCAATGTATAAAGTAGGAGACAAGGTAGATGTATTATTCCAATTAGATGAAAATAACTATATGGGAAATAGGAAAGTACAATTTTTACTTAAAGATATACGATTGGCTCGACCTAAAAGTGCAAGTAATGACAAACTTTCATTGAAATTAATGTCAAAAATAATACCAAAAGATACTCAAAGCCTGTATAATATATCTGTGTCTGATTTTGAATTATTTGATGGAAATACAGATATAAATATATTTGATTATTTTGAAAAAGATACACTAATAATATCTAATTCTATAAATGGATTTTATAGAGCAATGTCAGATATATCACTTATAGATTTGGATTTTAACATAAATTACAATATTATTGAAGATGATAGCAAAAATACTGATAAATTAGAGCTTATATTTTCTCCTAATATTGATAAAATAGACTTAAAAAGATATAATAATATTATTCTTTATGATTATTTATACAATAAAGGCGAATATTCGTATATATATGAGAATAAAAGAGAAGAAAGTGAAATTATAAAATATTATAATAAAACAGACCTATTATATTTAAAGAATGTAGTTAGTAATATAGTTCCATCAAGAGATGAATTTATAACAATTTATAAACAAGCACTCATAAAAAAAGAAATTGATTTGGATATGGTAAATATAAGGGAAACTTTTAATGTAATTCCATTAAAGTTTTTTACGATATTAAATGTATTTAGAGAATTAAATTTACTTGACTTTAATTTAAATTATGAAAAAAATTCTGTACTCATAAGAATATTGCCAAAACCACAGAAAAAATTAGACTTAAATGAGAGTTTAATACTCAATAATCTAAAAAATTTAGAAAAACAATACAATAGCAGTTATTAGGAGGCGTTTCCCATGGATTTAAAAAACTTTATAAGGAATATTGATGATTTCCCAAAGCCAGGCATAGATTTTAAAGATGTGACAACTCTATTTAAAGATGGAGATGCATTTAAATATGCAGTGGATTCTATAGTTGAAGAATTGAAAGATAAAGATGTAGATTTAGTAATAGGACCAGAAGCAAGAGGATTTTTGATGGGTACACCTGTAGCATATGCTTTAGGAGTAGGATTTGTTCCAATTAGAAAACCTGGAAAGTTACCAGGTGAAGTTGAGAGTTATGAGTATGGATTAGAGTATGGTACAGATACTTTAGAGATACATAAGGATGCAATTAAAAAGGGTCAAAAAGTAGCAATAGTAGATGATTTATTGGCTACTGGTGGAACTATGGAAGCCGCTGCCAAGCTTGTAGAAAAATTAGGTGGAGAAGTAGTTTCTATGCAATTTTTGATTGAGCTAAAATTCTTAAATGGGAGAGAAAAGTTGTCTAACTATGATGTTAATTCTCTTATAAAATACTAGTACTTTTATAATAGTTGGTATAACACCAACTATTTTCATATATATTAAAATTTTATACAAAATAGGTGGTTATATGCATGATAAAGAATTACAAGAAATAATTGAAAAAATAAAAGTTTATGCACCTAATGCAAATTTTGAAATGGTTGAAAAAGCCTATAATCTTGCAAAAAAAGCGCATGAAGGACAATATAGAAAATCTGGGGAACCATACTTTATTCATCCATTAGCAGTTGCAAATATTTTAATAGAGATGGAATTAGATATTGAAACTATAACAGCAGGTTTACTTCATGATGTTGTAGAAGATACAGAATATACCTATGAAGACATAAAAAAAGAATTTGGCAAAGAAGTAGCGGATTTGGTTGATGGAGTAACTAAACTTGGTCAAATAAAATATCGTTCGAAAGAAGAAACTCAATCTGAAAATTTAAGAAAAATGTTTTTGGCAATGGCGAAGGATATAAGGGTTATACTTATAAAACTTGCTGATAGATTGCACAACATGAGAACATTAAAATACATGCCTCCAGAAAAAGCAAAGTATAAAGCAAAAGAGACACTTGAAATTTATGGTGGTATAGCTCATAGATTAGGAATTTCCAAGATAAAGTGGGAACTAGAAGACAGAGCATTAAGATTTATGGACCCAGAAGGGTATTATGATTTAGTTAGTAGAGTATCAATGAAGAGAAGTCAAAGAGAGGATTATATTCAAGGAATTGTTGAACTTCTTAAAGATAAGTTTAAAGATTTAAGTATACCATGTGATGTATATGGTAGACCAAAGCATTTTTACAGTATATATAGAAAGATGCAAAAAAAACATAAGACTTTTGAAGAGATTTTTGATTTAACAGCAGTAAGGATATTGGTTGATAATGTAAAGGATTGCTATGCAGTACTTGGTATAGTTCATACATTATGGAGACCTATTCCAGGAAGATTTAAAGATTATATAGCAATGCCAAAACCCAATATGTATCAATCATTACACACCACTGTTGTAGGTCCTGATGGAGAACCTTTAGAGATACAAATAAGAACTCATGAGATGCATAATATAGCTGAAAATGGTATAGCAGCCCATTGGAAATATAAAGAAGGTATCTCTAGCAAAGAATCAAAGGTTGAAGAAAAACTTCAATGGTTGAGACAGATGATGGAGTGGGAAAAAGATTTAAAAGACCCACAAGAGTTTATGGATGCACTTAAAGAAGATGTATTTAATAGTCAAGTTTATGTATTTACGCCAAAAGGAGACGTAATTGAATTACCAGCAGAATCAACACCTATAGATTTTGCCTATAGGGTTCATACAAATGTAGGTAATAAATGTGTAGGAGCTAAAATTGATGGAAGAATAGTTCCTATTGATTATAAGCTTCAAAATGGTAATATTGTCGAGGTACTTACATCATCTAATTCTAATGGACCAAGTAGGGATTGGCTTAATATAGTGAAGACCCCAAATGCAAAAAGTAGAATTAGACAATTTTTCAAGAAGGAAAGAAGAGAAGAAAATGTTGACCGTGGAAATACAATATTAGAAAGAGAATTTAAGAAGCATGATATACCACAAAAAGACCCTCTTGTTGAAAAATATATGGCATTAGTTGCTAAGAAATTTAATCAGCCAAGTGTTGAGGACTTAATTGCCACTGTAGGTTATGGTGGTATAATGTCATCTCAAGTGGTATCTAAGGTAAAAGACCTATATTTAAAAGAGGTTAAAAAAGCTAAAAAGGAACAACAGATACAAGAAGAAGATTTAAATAAACACAATATAAGTGAAACAGAATACAGTAAAAAGAGAAAGAAAAACGCATCACAAGGAATTATAGTAAAAGGGCTTGACAATATCTTAGTAAGATTTGCTAAGTGTTGTAATCCTCTTCCAGGAGATGAAATTGTAGGATATATTACTAAGGGTAGGGGAGTAGCCATACACAGAGCTGATTGCCCAAATGCAAACAATAATGGTGATTTCTTCCAAAATAGATTGGTGGAGGTTTCATGGAGTTCAGCAGGAAAAGGTAAGTTTGAAGCGGAAATTCAAATAAAAGCTATTGACAGAAGAGGAATTGTTAATGAAATAACTCATATTGTTGCAATGGATAAACTTAGTTTAAACGGAATAAATGCAAGAAAAGGTAAGGATAGTATTGTAAGTATAAACTTACTTGTAGAGGTTAATGACACAGAGGAATTAAAAATTCTAATGAAAAAATTAAAAGCAATTCCTGGTGTAGAAAGTATTTATAGAATGACAAATTAGAGTTAAAATAATAGGGAGGAAACTATGAGAGCAGTAGTGCAAAGAGTATCTTCATCTAAAGTTACAGTAGATGAAAACACTATAGGTCAAATAAATAAGGGGTTACTAGTATTGTTAGGAGTGACTCATGATGATAAATCAAGTGATGTAGATTATATGATTGATAAAATATTGAATCTGAGAATTTTTGAAGATGAAAATGACAAGATGAATTTATCTCTAATGGATATAGGTGGAGAGCTTTTAGTAGTATCTCAATTTACTTTATATGGAGATTGCAGAAAAGGAAGAAGACCTGGATTTAGTAATGCAGCTAGACCAGAACTTGCAAATAACCTTTATGAAGAATTTGTAAAAAAAGCAAAAGATAAAGGTGTGACAGTTGGTACAGGTCAATTTGCAGCTCATATGATGGTAGAGTTAACTAATGATGGTCCAGTAACAATACTATTAGACTCAAGTAAATCTTTTTAAGGGGGAAAACTTTAATGATTATAAAAAAATTTGTAGATAGTTATTTTGGAGTAAATACTTATGTATTAGGTGATGAAAAGACTAAAAAATGTGCAGTTATAGACCCAGGTGGAAGTTTAGTAGAGACATTAAGTTTTGTAAAAGAAAATGAATTAAATATTGAATATATTATCCTTACTCATGGGCATGGAGACCATATAGGATATGTTAAGGATATTAAAGAAAAAACTGGTGCTAAAGTAGTTGCACATGTTGATGAAAAAGAATTATTAAATGACAAAAATAAAAATCTAAGTTATACAATGAGATGTGGAGCACAAGAGTTTGATGCAGATATCTATGTAAATGATAAAGACAAGCTTGAACTTGGTGAATTAAAAATGACTTTCTTGCATACTCCAGGACATACTCAAGGATGTATGTGTATAAGAGTTGAAGATGAAATGTTCACAGGAGATACTTTGTTTGCTGGAAGTATTGGTAGAACTGATTTATATAGTGGAGACTTTAACCAAATGGAAAAATCACTTAAGAAATTATGTAAATATGAAGATGCTGTTAGAGTATATCCTGGACATGGACCAACCAGTACTCTAGGAGTTGAAAAGAAGACAAATCCTTACATGTAATTTTATATTAGTATTTAAAAAAGTATAAAATATTTAATAACTATATTAGTGAGGGGGTTCTTCTACTGTTAAATAGAAGGAGTTAAGTTGATGTTGTATGTTTTTTTAAAAGGACATGATTATAAGTATGAAGTAGCAGAACTTATAAAATTGTTTACTAGTGAATTTAAGTTTAAAGACTCTAATGCTAACAATAATATAGAGTCAAAGCATTTAATAAATAGATTGATTTATGAGAATGGTGTATTATTCTCAAGTACTGAATACTATGAAAATGGAAACTTAAAGTACGAGTCAATACAGAATATAGAAAATATGAATCTTGAATTTTTAGATGGATTTGATAGCAGCAAAACGATTGAAGAATTTCTTAATAGCCTAGATAGTGAAAGTAAGAGGAACTTTAAAAAGCTGTGTAAAGAAAATATCAAAAAAAGCATGTTTTTAGTGCTTAAACAAGTATTTAATTCTTATGTACCATGGGGAATTTTGACTGGTATTAGACCAGTCAAAATTGTCCACAATTTAATGGATAAAAAGCTAGATGATAATAGCATAAGAACCATTCTAAAAGATAATTATTTTATAATAGATGAGAAAATAGATTTAGCTCTTGAAATAGCTAAAAGAGAGCGATTATTTATGTATCCTATAGATAAAAATAAAATTTCTCTTTATGTAAGTATTCCATTTTGTCCAACTAGATGTGTATATTGTTCATTTCCTTCAAATTCATTAAAACAATTTGGACATTTAAAAAGAGAATATGTTTATAAATTGATTGAAGAAATTAAGGGGTTTGCCAAAGTTATTAAGGATACTAAGAAAGAAGTTGAAACTTTATATATTGGTGGTGGAACTCCAACTACACTTGATGAGGAAGAATTGGATTTGCTTATAAATTCATTGTTCAATGAATTAGATTTAAGTAAAATTAAAGAATTTACTGTAGAAGCAGGTAGACCTGACACTATTACAGAACAAAAACTAAGAGTGTTAAAAAAACACAATGTTAGTAGAATTAGTATAAATCCTCAAACTATGAATGATGATACCTTGGTAAAGATTGGAAGAGAGCATAGAGTATCTGATTTAGTAGATTGCTTTAATATGGCTCGTAGAATGGGATTTGATAATATAAATATGGATATAATTTTAGGTCTTATAGATGAAGACTTAAATATGGTAAAGAACACATTGGAGGAGATAAAAAAACTTTCTCCTGAAAGCCTTACAGTTCATACATTAGCCATAAAGAGAGCATCTAACTTAAATATAAATATGGATAGGTATAAAGAACATCTAACACAATATGAAGAAATGGTAAAAATGATAGATTTATCAATGAAATATGCAAAAGATATGGGATTAAATCCATATTATATGTACAGACAAAAACATATGTTGGGAAATTTAGAAAATATAGGTTATGCTAAAGAAGGATATGAGTGCATTTATAATATACAGATTATGGAAGAAAAACAAAGTAACTATGCATTAGGTGCAGGTGCTATATCGAAATTTGTTTATGTAGATGAAGATAGAATTGAAAGAGTAGAAAATGTAAAAAATGTTGAACAATACATTGAAAGAGTAGATGAAATGATAAAAAGGAAGAAAGAAGAGGTATATAAAAATGTTGACTAAAGCTCCTAGAGGAACTAAAGACATAACTCCAAAAGAGGCTTACAAATGGCGTTATGTAGAAAATAAATTTAGAGAAATATGTGCTTTATATGGATATGAAGAAATGGTAACACCTATATTTGAACATACAGAACTTTTCAAGAGAAGTGTTGGAGATACTACAGATATAGTTCAAAAAGAAATGTATTCTTTTAAAGATAAAGGTGATAGAGAAATTACCCTAAAGCCAGAAGGTACAGCAGGTGTAGTAAGAGCATTTATAGAAAATAAATTATATGCAGATACTCAACCAACAAAATTATTTTATGTGACACCTTGTTTTAGATATGAAAGACCACAAGCTGGTAGACAAAGACAATTTCACCAATTTGGAATAGAAGCACTTGGAAGTGATACTCCTTCAATGGATGCTGAAATAATCGCACTAGCTGTTCAATTTTTTAATGAAGTTGGATTAAATGATTTGGTAGTGAGTATAAATTCAGTTGGCTGTCCAGTTTGTAGAAAAGAGTACAATGCTTTATTAAAAGAGTATCTTGACTCAAAAGCTGATATATTGTGTGATACTTGCAATGAGAGAAGAGAAAAAAATCCAATGAGGGTTATAGACTGTAAAAATCCTACATGTAAAGAAAATATCAAAGATATACCATTTATTGCAGACCATTTGTGTGATGATTGTAAATCTCACTTTGATAAACTTCAAGAATACTTAAAGGAAATGAATATAAACTTTGTAATTGATAAAACAATAGTTAGAGGCTTAGATTACTATAGAAAAACTGCTTTTGAAATTATATCTAATGATATAGGAGCTCAAAGTACTGTATGTGGTGGAGGAAGATATGATGGTCTTGTTGAACAATTAGGAGGACCAAAAGGTATAAGTGGAATTGGGTTTGGACTAGGAATTGAAAGACTTTTACTTACACTTGAAGGTAATGGAATTGAAATAGAAAACCCTCAATCTACGGATATATTTATAGTAACTATAGGTGAAGAAGCAAATACAAGAAGCTTTAAATTGTTAAAAGACTTGAGACAAAATCATATAAGTGCAGATAAAGACCATATAGAGAGAAGTGTTAAAGCACAATTTAAATATTCAGATAAAATAAATTCAAAATTTACAATAGTAATTGGAGATGATGAACTTAAAAATGACACTGCGACATTAAAAAATATGAAAACATCAGAGCAAACTACTGTAAAATTAAGTACATTAGTTGAAGAATTAAAGCAAAAGCTGTAAAATAAGAAAGTATGATGTTTTGTGTATTAGATAAATATATAGCATTAAAATTAAATAAAATGGAGGTAGTATCTTGGAAACTTTAAAGGGTTTAAAGAGAACTCACTACTGTGGAGAGTTGAGAGAAAAAAACATAAATGAAGAAGTTGTACTTATGGGATGGGTACAGAAAAAAAGAAATTTAGGTGGTCTTGTATTTGTTGATTTAAGAGATACAAGTGGATTATGTCAAATAGTTTTTGATACAGATGTAGATAAAGAAGCTTTTGAAAAAGCTGAAAAATTAGGGGCTGAATTTGTAATAGCTGTAAAAGGAAAAGTATGCGAAAGACAATCTAAAAACCCTAATATGCCAACTGGTGATATAGAAATATTTGCAACTGAACTTAGACTTTTAAACAAGTCAGAAACTCCGCCTATTTATATAAAAGATGATGATGATGTTTCTGAAGCACTAAGATTAAAATATAGATACTTAGATTTAAGAAAACCATCTATGCAAAGAAATTTAAAATTAAGACATAAAGTAATGAATATTACAAGAAATTACTTATCAAACAATAGATTTTGCGAAATAGAAACACCATTTTTAATAGCTCCAACACCAGAAGGAGCAAGAGATTATCTAGTACCAAGTAGAGTTAATCCAGGAAAATTTTACGCATTACCACAATCACCACAATTATATAAACAATTATTGATGGTAAGTGGTATGGATAGATATTTCCAAATAGTTAAATGCTTTAGAGATGAAGACTTAAGAGCAGATAGACAACCAGAGTTTACACAAATAGACTGTGAAATGTCTTTTGTTGAGCAAGAAGATGTTATGAGTATGATTGAAGGTTTGCTTGAAGCGATATTTAAAGAAGTTTTAGATGTAGAATTGGCACTTCCACTTCCTAAGATGACTTATGCAGAAGCTATGTCTAAATATGGTTCAGATAAACCAGATACTAGATTTGGATATGAGTTAACAGATATATCTGATGTTGTTTGTAACTGTGGATTTAAAGTGTTTGCTGATGCTACACAACCAGGAAAAAGTGTTAGAGGTATAAACGTAAAAGGCAAAGCTGACGACTTTACTAGAAAACAAATATCATCACTAGAAGAACATGCTAAGACATATAGAGCAAAAGGTCTTGCTTGGATGAAAGTAGGACAAGAAGGAGTAACTTCTCCAATAGCAAAATTCTTCAATGAAGAAGAAATGAACGCTATACTTACAAGAATGAATGCTGAAGTAGGAGATTTACTTTTATTTGTAGCTGATAAAAACTCAATAGTATTTGATGCTTTAGGACAAGTTAGACTTGAAGTAGCAAATAGGCTTAATCTATTGGATAAAAATGTATATAACTTACTATGGGTAACTGAGTTCCCAGTTTTTGAAGAAGATGAAGAAACAGGCACATTCTCAGCAATGCATCACCCATTTACATCACCTATGGATGAAGATTTAGACAAGTTAGAAGAAGGTGATAAGTCATCTTTAAGAGCGAAAGCTTATGATATTGTATTGAATGGTTATGAAATAGGTGGAGGAAGTGTTAGAATATCAAATTCTGATGTTCAATCAAGAATGTTTAAAGCACTTGGTTTTACAGAGGAAAGAGCTAATGAAAAGTTTGGTTATTTATTAGAAGCATTTAAATATGGTACTCCTCCTCATGCTGGTCTAGCTTTTGGTCTTGATAGACTTGTTATGTTACTTGCAGGAACTGATAATATAAGAGAAGTTATTGCATTCCCTAAAAATCAAAATGCTGTTTGCCCTATGACAAATGCTCCTACATTGGCGGAAGATGAGCAATTAGAAGAATTAAGTATAAAAGTTGATATAAAAGATAATGAATAATATGTAGTTGCAAGAAATTAAAATGTAAAAAGTCTGGATATAAAGTATATTTATATTCAGACTTTTTTTATTAGAATTATTTTATATTTTTTCTCTATATATTTTCATAAATTATACTTGTATTCTCAACCAATATAATTAAAATACTATGTTTAAAAATTTTACATAAACTTGGTTGTTTTAGAAACTATTTTTTTAATGAGTACACGATTTTAATTAAAGAATATATAACAAATTTGAAATAAGTCTAATATATGACTTAATAGATTAAATTAAAATAATAAATTTGGACGATTTATCTATTTATAACTTAAATTATATCAAATTGATAACAAACTAGATATTATACTTTTTTGTAGAATAGAATTACAATTATATAAAGAAAAATTCTATTAATAGTGAAAAAAAAGTAGAAAAAAGTAGAAATTATTCTTTTATAAAGAAAGGGAGGGATAATATTGCAAGAGAGAGAAGAATTAGTTTTAAATCCAGTTCCAAAAGAGGAAAGAGTTGGATGGTTAGCTCCATTGTTTAATATGCTTGGTTCTAACATAGCTATATCTGAACTAATGGTTGGGGGAACTTTAATTTTAGGAATGACTCTTTCTAATATGATTATTACATCAATTATAGGGAACTTAATATTAGTTGCAATTATTATGATACAAGGTTATATAGGTTACAAAGAAGGGTTAAATACGTATGTATTAGCTAAGGGGGCATTTGGAGAGATAGGAGGAAAGTATCTTATATCTCTATTACTTGGTATAACTAGTTTTGGATGGTTTGGTGTACAAGCAGGGGTTGCAGGACTATCAGTACAAAAGATATTCCCAAGTGTAAACCTAACATTAGTTACAGTTATACTTGGATTATTTATGGTTGTTTTTGCACTGTATGGTTTTAAAGCTATGGCTAAATTTAATTACTTAGTTATACCACCACTTATGATATTAATGGTGTGGGGAGTTTTTAAAGCTTTTTCTACTTATGGAGTTGAAGCTATTTATAATTATACTCCTCAAACAACTATGAGTATGGTTGAAGGTCTTAATATTGTAGTAGGTCTTGTTATAGTTGGTGCAATTATATCACCTGACCAGTTAAGATATACGAGACGAGTAAAAGACATTTGGATTATCAGTTTTTTAGGTCTAGGGATTATTTCATTATTCCAACAAGTTGCAGCTGGTGTAATGTCTATGGGAGCACCTACTTGGGATATAACAGAAGTATTGGCTAATTTAGGTTTTGGATGGGTAGCGTTTGTTATTTTAATACTTGCATCTTGGTCTACAAACGTATCAAATGCTTATTCTGGTGGATTAGCATTAAAAACTATTTTTCCAAATGTAAAAAGAAATGTTTTGACTTTAGTTGCAGGTCTAATAGGTACAATAATAGCAGCTACTGGTATAATATTTAAATTTCAGTCATTTTTATCTTTCTTGGGAATCGCAGTTCCTGCAATAGCAGGAATTATGTGGTGTGAGTATTATTTTATACAAGGAAGAACTTATAAGCATAGAGAAGGAATAAATTGGATTGCAGTAATAAGCTGGTTAATAGGTTTTGCAGCGTCGTATTATAGTTCAAAAATAAATTTCTTAATACCTCCGATAAATGGAATTGTAGTGAGTATGGTTATTTATTATATATTAATGAATTGTTTTGGAATCAAAGATAAATAAAGGGGGCAATTACATGGGTCGTAAGGTGAAAATAGGTATAATTCAACAACACAGTGTACTTGGAAATGTTAAAAAAAATATAGAAAAGGCAGTAGAGATGATAGATGACTTAGGAAAACAAGGGGCAGATATAATTTGTTTACCAGAACTATTTGCTACAGGATATAATTTAGAGTCTTTAGGTGGAGTTAAAACATTAGAATTAATAAGAGAACATAATAAGTACATAGAGGAATCAATGTCAGAAGCTGCTAAAAGAAATAATGTATACCTGATATCTCCATATGGAACCTTAGAAAAAGGGTCTACACATGTTTATAATTCAGCAGTTATATTTGATAGAAAAGGTAAGATTATGGGAGAATACTGTAAAAATCATCTGTGGTCATTAGAAGCAGTATACTTTAAAGGAGGGGAAAAAGTAGAGGTATATGATGCTGATTTTGGTAGATTTGGTGTAATGATATGTTATGATGCAGGTTTTCCAGAAGTATCCAGAGAATTGACATTAAAAGGTTCTGAAATAATATTTATACCATCTGCATGGAGAATACAAGATGAAGATATGTGGGATTTAAATGTATCTCAAAGAGCTTTAGAGAACACTGTATATACAGTAGGTGTAAATTTAGTAAGTAATGACTCTAATTTAATACTATTTGGAAAGAGTAAAATATGCAATCCTAGAGGTACTGTAATAACTCAATTAGATACATACAGGGAAAAATATGTATTATCAGAGATTGATTTAGATGAAATAAAAAAGTATAGGGAAGATATCCCCTATTTGAAAGACAGAAAAAGTAGCTATAACATATAATTCTATACTATAATACAAGTTCAATATAAAATGATAAAAAGAGGATGTATCAATATTAAGATTAAATTTATTATACTTTGATATATCCTCTTTAATATTATCAACTTTGATTTAAATATTTTTAAAATAGTTGATAAGAAAGTTTTTGAACAACAACACAGCTTTAGATTCATAGTTTTCGCTAAACCATGAAAGATTTAAATATCTTTTAAATTCAATATCTTTGATATGTAACAACTTAATCTCAGGGTCTTGAGATAATCCCCATGATTTTCCACATATAAATCCAACTCCTTGAAGTGATTTTATAAGAGCATAAATTGTATATGGTGAATCAGACTCAAATGCTATTTTGGGTTTGAAATTAGCTGATTCGCACAGGATATCAATTACCTCTCTATAATTCTCACCCTTCGTTATAACTATAAAGTTTTCATCTGAAACTTCGCTTAGATATACTTCATCCTTTAATGATAAAGGATGGTTTATTGAAACTCCTAATAGTATTTCTTCGCATGTTAAAGTTATGCTATTTTCTGAGTTTAGCTTTGTAAATGAAGAAGATATGTACAAATCAAAATCACTTTTTTTATAAGATGATGGCAAAGTATGTGACACATTAAAAGTAATATTGGGATATAGTTTTCTGAAATTACTCAAAAGTGATGGTAACACATTAGCCGCTGCAGGAGATAATATCTTTACTTCTCCTGAATTTTCCAAAGAAGTGTCTTGTAACTCCTTTTTTGAACTTTCTACTAAATCTAAAATGCTATCTACTCTTTTTAGAAACAATCTTCCATACTCATTTAAAACAATATATCTTCCTTTTCTGTCAAATAACTGAACTCCAAGTTCTTTTTCTAAGGAAGATATAGTTTTGCTTAAAGCTGGCTGTGCTATATTTAACTTGTGTGATGCTTTTGTTATGTGCTCCATTCTAGCAACAGTTTGAAAATACTTAAGATGCAATAAATCCATAGTATAAAATACACCTCTTTTAATATGACTTGAGTTATATCAATTTTATAATCAACTCCACATTATACATTATAATATAAAGTTTATATAATAAACTACAATATATTAAAAAGTTATTTAAATTGTTATTTATATTTTGTACATAATCTAATTAAAAAAAGTAACTTTAAATGATTAACTAAGGAAATGTTGTTACAAACTTTAGTTATATAAAAAATTCATTTGATGAGCAAAGTATTAATATCAAGTAAGAATAAAAGCTTATTAGATAAGAAAAATAATATTTTATAATAATGATGTTACTTAAATTATTATGTTATACTATTTTAAATAGGAAACATTTAGATACTATAATTTTAGGGGGAGTCAAGATGAAATTAACTAAATCAATATCATCAATGCTGTGCTTATCTCTAGTTTTAAGCTTATCACCAGTAGCATATGCAAATGAAATAAGTAGAACAACAGTTGAGAATACTTTAGTAGGTCAGGATGGATATCAAACTGCTGTTGAAGTAAGTAAAAAAGGATGGAGTAGTGCAAATGAGGCTGTAGTTGTAAATAGTGAATCTATTGTAGATGCATTAGCTGTAACACCATTTGCTAAATTAAAAAATGCTCCTATATTATTGACAGAAAAAAATAATCTAAATTCACAAACTGAGAAAGAATTAAAAAGATTAGGAGTTAAAAAAGTTTATATAATTGGTCTATATAGTTCTGTATCAAATGATGTGCAAAAACAGTTAGAATCTAATAATTTAACTACTGATAGAGTTGGTGGTAGTGATAGATACCAAACAGCTTTGAGTATAGCTAAAAAAATAGAAGGATTAAAAGATATATCAGAAATAGCTGTAGTAAATGGGTACACAGGTCTTGCAGATGCAGTTAGTATAGCTTCTGTAGCTGCTACTAATGGAATGGTTATACTTCCAGTATCTGATGCATCTGGTATATCTAGCTTTAAAGATTTTATAGAATCTAAGAATATAAATAAATCATACATAATAGGCTCTACTAATGCTGTATCAGATAAAATAAAACAAAGTTTACCTAATTCAGAAAGAATAGGTGGAGCAGATAGAAATGAAACTAATGGTAAAGTAATAGAAAAGTTTTATACATCTAATAAATTAAACAATGTATTTGTGGCTAAGGATGGAATGAAAAATCAAAATCAACTTATAGACGCTCTAGCAGTAGGAGTACTAGCATCAAAAGAAAATTCTCCTGTACTAATCGTAGGAGAACAATTAAGTGCAACACAAAAGAGTGTATTTTCGAATAAAAATGCTACCTCTATAACTCAAGTTGGTAGTGGAGGAAATGAAAATGCATTTAAAGAATTAAAAGATTTACAGGCAAATAGTAACAATAAGAGAGTAATGTATGTAACTAATACAGATAAGGTAAATATAAGAAATGATGCTACAATAGAAGCTTCTGTTATAGGATATCTAAATAATGGTGATGAAGTAGAAGTTTTAGATGTGTTAAAAACTGGATGGGTAAAAATAAAATACAATGAAGGTATTGGATATGTTAGTGGGTCTTATTTGACAAATAATAAGCCTGATAATAGTAATGAAAATATAAAAATAAAGTATGTAAAAGAAAAAGATGGTCTAAATGTTAGGAAAGGACCAAGTACAGAAGATGAAAAAATAGGTCAACTTTCATATGGAAGCAAAGTAGAAACAGTAGAAATGTTTGCTACTGGATGGGTAAAAATAAAGTATAATGGTGGATATGGTTATGTAAGTAATGATTACTTATCTGATACACCAGTTATTTAATTATAAGTAACAATAAAAAAACTGCTTTAATTTGTAAAGCAGTTTTTTTATAAAAATTTAAGTCTAATAACTATTTCTATTTTGATACCTTAATCCTGGGATTTATTATTATGGATATTATCAACATACAAACACTCCAAATCCAGTGTCTAATTCCAAACTTAGATATTAATAAATTCAGTCCTGCTATGGTAAATAAGCAGTATTTAATTACAATTAAAAGTGTATTTATAGAAAGCCCCTTCATAGAAAGTATCCTAAATCCAATAATAGACATTCTAAGTCCTATAAATGCCAATAATATACCTGCAATATCCTGAATTAAGTAATAGTATTCAAATTTCATATTCAATCAACTCTTCTCTGAGCAGTATCAAATATTTCTAACTCTTCAATTTCATCATCTGTGTATGTAAGCATAGTAAAACCAGTTACACCATAAATAAATGAAATTATAGGTGTAATCCAACTTAAGAAACAATATGGAATAAATTCTAGTGGGCTTACACCAAGAGTCTGAGCACAGAAAACAGCATTTGAATTCCATGGTATTAATGGACCACCAAGTGTAGCTGTATCTTCTATAATTCTAGATAGATTTTGTGGTTTTAATTTAAATTCTTTGTATATTGGAGACATTAGAGTTCCGACAAATACAGAAGTGAACATCATTGATGAACTAAATGCATTTGCAAAGTAACTTACTATAAAAGTAGACCCAACCAATTTAGTTCTTGATTTTCCTATTTTAGTTATAAGAGGTTGAAGCAGTACTTCTAAGAATCCAGTTTTTTGGAGAATACCAGCAATAACGAAAACTACAAATACTAGTAAAACGGTTTCAGCCATACTCATTATTCCACCACGATTTAATAGTTTGTCGGCATAGACAAATCCAGTATCTATAGTAAATCCTGATAGCATGTAATTTAAAACATCACCTATTTTTTCTCCTTCTTGAAATACTGCTATAATAAGTCCCATGATAGCTGAACTTAGTATAGATATAATGGGTGGCTTTTGTAGCAATAAAAGTAATAATAAAAATATTATTGGAATCATTGCTACTAAACCAATATGAAAGTTTGAATTTAATACATCCTTGATTTGATTTATTTGAACATAGTCTATAGTATTATTTGAGTACTTAAATCCAATTACTGTATACAGAACTATACATATTACGTATGCAGGTCCTGTGGTATAAAACATATGCTTCATATGTGTAATTACATCTGTCTTACAAACTGCTGCAGCTAAGTTTGTAGAATCTGATAGAGGTGACATCTTATCTCCAAAGAAAGCACCAGAAATGACTGCGCCAGCTGTTAAACCAAGAGGAATACCCATACTAGTACCAATACTCATCATTGCTATACCAGAAGTTCCAAGAGTCCCCCAAGATGTACCAGTAGCAACAGAAGTTAATGAACATACGATTAATGTTGTAAGCAGAAAATATTTAGGGGTTATTATTGTTAGTCCACTATATACTACTATTGGTATTGTACCAGCAGCTATCCAAGCTGCTATTAGTACACCAACAGAAAGTATAATTAAGTTTGATTGAAAGGCATCTTTACCAACTTCAAATCCAAAAGCTTCTATTTCATCATTAGTATAACCAAGTTTCATGGCTGCAGGAACTACTATAAGCCATGAAAGTAAAAACATTGTAGTTATAGAAGCATTAAATACAACTATACCAACTGATGTTAGAGCTATTATTGCAAGCATTACTAACAAGGAATATCTAAATGAAGGTATTTTTCTTTCTGTATTCATTTTCATAGTGCAAATTCTCCTTAAATATTTTTAGTTAATTGCATTTTTTATTCTTATAAGAGCTTCTTCAAGCATACTTCTTGGACAAGCTAAGTTTATTCTTTGATACCCACTTCCTCCAATGCCAAAGCTGTTTCCTTGATTTAGAGCAACTTTACCTTTTTGTACAAGTATACTTTCTAGTTCCTCATCACTTAATCCAAGTGCACTAAAGTCTACCCATAATAAATAAGTACCTTCTGGTTTTCTAACTTTAAGTTTTGGCATATTTTCATTTATATATTTTATAGCAAAATCTATATTAGATTCTAAATATTCTAAAAATGATTCTAGCCAAGATTCACCATTATTATATGAAGCTTCAGTTGCAACTAAGCTAAAGCAATTATTTCTCTTTATATCAATTCTGGTAAAGGCATCATCTAACAATTTATAGTCTTTTTCATCAGGTAGTATTACATATGATGATTGAAGACCAGCTATATTAAAAGTTTTAGTTGGAGCCATACAAGTAATTGTATTTTTTTCAAATTCTTTAGAAATAGATGCCATAGGAATATGCTTATGTTTTTTTAATATAATGTCACTATGTATTTCATCAGATATGATTTTTACATTATGCTTAAGACAAATATCTCCTAGTTTTTTTAATTCATCTTTTGTCCATACTCTACCAACTGGATTATGAGGATTACAAAGTATGAATAATTTTACATCTTTAATCTTGTTTTCAATGTCTTCATAATCCATTATGTAGTCTCCATTTTCTAGTTTTTGTAATGGGCTTATAATTAGTTCTCTATTGTTATTTTTTACAACACTATTAAAAGGGCTGTAAACTGGTTCTTGTATCATTATTTTATCATTTGCTTTTGTGAGTTCATTTATTAAAAGACTTATAGCTGGGATAACACCTGGACTATAAATTAACCACTCACTTTTTATTTTCCAGTTATGTCTCCTATCTAGCCAGTTTACTATAGATTCATTGTAAGAATCTGGTCTTGTTGTGTAGCCATAAATCTCTTGTTCTAGTCTATTTTTTAAGGAATCAATTATACAAGGTGCAGCCTTAAAATCCATGTCAGCCACCCACATAGGAAGTAAATCATTAGTTCCATACTTTTTTTCCATTTCTGACCATTTAGATGAAAAATTATTGCTTCTATCAACAATCTCATTAAAATTATAATTCATTGTAAATACCTCCAGTAATTTTAATTTTATGTTAATAATATTAAGCAAACAACGTGCCAATATTGATAATAAAAAATATTTATTCACAAGTTAATATTTAATATTAAGTAATTTCAGAGCATAGATAAGATAAAAATATTAATTATACTTAAAACTTTGTGGAAAAGGTTATTTCTAATAAATTTTTAAATATATGAAAATGTAATTAAATAGGTTAAATAGGTTTAACTGTTTAACTTGTTAGACCTATTTATATTTTTTAGAAATTCTACTCCTTTTGATGTTATAATTGAACCTCCACGACCAACAAGTATGTCTACAAGCCCAAAGTCTTGTAGTTCTAAAAGCATATTTCTAATCTGTTGTTCTGTCAAAAATCTATTTTCCTCTAAAGCTATTTTACATAAGCTTTTTCTACCTATTCTTTCTTTTAAATCATAAGCCTTTTTTAAATTATCCAATATAAATATGTATTCATCTAGTGACCTTTTAAAATTATAGTCGTATTTCATGATGTTTTTGTCTTTGCCAATGTTGAATTGATACTTTTTTATATTATCACTTACTTTATTACAAACGGTTCTACTATAATTTGAATCTATGGTATCTAATATATATTCAGGTAAATCACATATTTCTATAATATCTTTTTCCAAGTAACAGAAGTATTCTCCTAAGTTTCTTAATTCTCTTACATTTCCTTCCCATCTATACATTTTAAAGATTTCTTTTACTTCCTCACTTAGAATAAAATTACATGGAATATCATATTTTAATGAACCAAAAATTTCAAATATATCAGCAGGTCTTTCCCTAAGTGGATGTATTTTAAGGGGAAGAACATTCAACCTAAAATATAAATCTCTTCTAAACATATTTTTAGATACAAGTTCTTTTAAATTTCTATTAGTAGCTGCAATTATTCTTACATCAATGTCAATGACATTATTAGAACCAATACGTCGTACTTGTTTTTCTTGTATGACTCTAAGTAATTTAGATTGAGAATTTAAATCCATTTCTCCAATTTCGTCTAAAAATATAGTTCCATTGTTGGCTAATTCAAATAAACCAATTTTCCCACCTTTTTTAGCACCAGTAAAAGCCCCTTCATCATAGCCAAATAATTCACTTTGCAGTAGATTTTCTTGAAAAGTACTACAATTTACTGCGACAAAAGGACCATCTTTTCTCCTAGAAGCACTATGAATGGATTGAGCAAATAATTCTTTACCAGTACCACTTTCACCAATTATAAGTATAGATGAATTTGATTGAGCCATTTTATTAGCAATTTTTTTTGTATTAATAGTTTGTATACTAGAACCTAATATATCATCAAATGTGTATTTACTGATATTACCAGAGTTTACTAGTTGTGCTCTTAATTTAGCTTGCTTTTTTTCTAATTGAGAAAACTTTGTCATCTTTAGTATAAATCCATCAAATACATTTAATTGTATATGTTTAATCTCTAAATTTATATCAATATGATTTATTTTAATCAATTTCTCAAAAAATGGAGTTTTATTGGTCAATATGCTTTGAAAATTGATGTCTTTTATGCAATCACCAACAAATGAGTCAATCATTTCATTTGCATTTATAGACAAAATTTTTCTAGCCATATGATTATAGAATTGAATTATTCCATCGTTATTTGTGCATATAATTCCATCATCAATTATAGATAGTAACAAATCAAATTGTCTTTCAAACTTATTTGCATCTAACAATAACTCACCTGTACTATAACTTGTAGGAATTATTTTTTCTACGTATTTTTTTATTAGGTCATCTTTTATTAGATGTTTTAATTTGGTTTTTGTAGCAATTTCAACAATACAACTTAAATCTATTATTCTGTATTTTAAATCTATAACTTCACAATTTTTAAACTTAGGCAAGATTTTTTCGCCAGGAGTTAGGATTACAGCATCTGTGGGAGTAAACTCAATCTCTGGATAGCAGGGCAGGATATTTATATTGTCTATTCCTAATCTATGTATTAAAGAAATTGTTTCTATTGCCATATCTTTACTTAAGTTATATACATAAATAATTTTATCTTTTTCTAATTTGGATATCATATCAATACTGTTCTTTTCAAATGTCAACTTGGGAACAATGATTTGAGCATCATAGTGAGATAATTTTACTATTTCATCATATTTTAAATAAGCAGATAGGAGTATAAGTTTTTCTTTAAAAAACTTTAAATTTCCCTCTTCAAATGAGTATAAATTTATCTTTAGATTATCACCTAAGAATTGCCTTATTTGATTTTCATAAATTTCTCCAGCGTCTTTTTTTAAACTTACAATAGCTAATTCCATTTGTTTCATTTTAACCTCTCATACAAATTTGACTTATTTTAGATTACATAATAATTAAATTAAATAATATTATTTAATTATTATTATAAATTTATTATAGACTACACATTGAAGTAAAAGAAGTAGCTAAAATTATTCCTTTTATTTTTGTTTTTTGTATCTATTTGGTATAATAGTATTAGAGCGTATAATAATTTAGGCAAAATTTTTTAAGGAAGACTAGAGGAGAATATAAAATGAAAAAATGTCTTTACTGTAATAGGGATATAAAGTCACCAAATAATAAATTAGCTATAAAATATGATGACAATATGAATATATATCCATGTCGTGCAGAATGTAAGGAAAAAATTGAAGAATATATAGCAAAAAAACCTACATATAAGTTTATAAATATATTAGAGGTTCTTTTAGGTGTGGGCGGAATATTCTGCTTTTTGAGTAAATGGACTATTGCAGCCCAAGTTGTACTTGGAATTGATGCATTGGTTATATTTTTATTCCCATTGGCAGGATTTAAGATGAATGGAAAGTTAAGTATGGAACAAACTAAGAATCAAAGTAGGTCTATTGCAATATCAATTTTGGCATTTATAGTAATAATAACTGTATTATATTTTAAACAAGTTGGTAAGTAGAGCATAATTGTATAAGACATCATTAGAGTATGAGGTGAGTTTATGGAAGAAAGAAAATTAGCACCAAACAATGAGAGGGAAGCTCTCATAAAAAGATTAAAAAGAATAGAAGGTCAAGTTAAGGGTATACAAAAGATGGTGGAACAAGAACGTTATTGTGTTGATATATTGGTTCAAATATCTGCTATAAGGTCTGCTATAAATAGAGTAGGCACAATTATCTTAGAGAATCATATAAAAGGATGTGTAGCAGAAAGCATTAAACATGATGATGCTGATAAAACTGAAGAGATGATAAAAGAGCTTATGGATACTATAAATAAATTCACAAAATAAGGAGGCGGTTAGTTATGAATCAACAAGGATTTATTATGGAAATTGTTGATGATAGAACTGCAAAGTTAAAAATGCAAAGACATTCAGCTTGTGCTGCTTGTGGAAAATGTGCTACTACAAATTCAGCAGAGTCAAAAGAAATATTAGTAGAAGTAGACAACACAATTGGTGCAAAAGTTGGTGACCATGTAGAAGTGAGTATGGATAATATGAATGTATTAAAAGCAGCTGTAATGGCTTATATAATACCTCTTATAGCACTTCTTGTAGGAACAATAGGGACTTATTATATATTGGGGGCAATTGGAATGACAACTGGAGTTGAAGCCATAAGTGGATTAGTTGGAATTTGTCTTACAATAATCTGTTATTTATACTTAAAGAAGAATGACAAAAAATTTAGAGACAGTAGAGAATTTATACCAGTAATAACAAGAATATTAATTGACCTTTAAGATAATTATAATTAAAAAATAGCAATGTGCTTTTTAAATAAATACTCAATACGTATTTGTAGAGTTTAAGTACATTGCTATTTTTATATTTTTATTTTGATTTTCTGTAAGGAATAAAGTTTTTTCTGATTTTCAAAAGATTCAATGTTCTTACAAAAGAAGTTACAACTAATACACCAAGTGCTATTGCAGCACTTAGAAATAGCGCATCTGTACCTTTTGACATAGCCAAAGAATAATTTTTCTGAATCAAAGACAACATTGTATTATATAGCCCAATTCCTGGTATTAGAGGAAGAATACCTGGAATTACGAACACAATAGCTGGTTGCTTTAGTTTTCTTGCTAAAGTCTCACTGCACGCTGAGACCAAAGCAGCAGCGATAAAACCTGCAAAAACTGCATTTGTAGTAAAATTAAATAAATAAACATATACAATCCAACCAATTCCGCCAGTTACTCCAGCTGGAAGAAGTAGATATAGTGGAGCATTAAAGAAAACAGCAAATCCAGCAGTCGCAACACCTGAAAATAAAAAATGCAAAATCATAGACATATCAGTCATTAGAAAGGACCTCCTATTCTATACCATGTATCAAGGACAAAACCAACTCCAGAAGCAATTGCAATAATAATCATAGCAGCATCAAAAGCACGAGAAATTCCTGATATTAAATTCCCTGATATTAAATCTCTAATAGCTTTTATAAAAGCAACTCCTGGGAGTAGTGGCATTATAGCGCCGACTATAAGCATTTTAGGGTCATCTAAAATGCCTATTTCAACTAGTAGAACTCCTGAAAGTGCAATTAAAAAAGAAGATACTAAACAGGAAAATGCAGATATTGCACTTATCTTCATCGTTTTATCATAAGTAATTGCAGCAAAGATTGCTATTATAAACGTAAGTATAAAATTTAATACATAATTCCCTCCAAGCAAACAAGCAAAACAAGCAGATGCAATTCCTGTACAAGAGTAAAATAACCATAAAGGATAAGGTTTTACATCTTGGATTTCATAAAGACGTGCAATGGCATTATCAATATCATACTCTTTGTCACTAACAAATTCTCGAGAAAAACTGTTTAATAAAGAAATCTTATTTAAGTTTATACCTCTTGATTGAATCGTTTTCATAAACGAAAAGCCATCAAATTTCTCATCTGAAATAATTATTACTGTAGGAGTTGTAAAAATATTTACATGATAAAACCCTCTTGACCTGCATATTCTAAGGACACTGTCTTCAACCCTAGATGTTTCAGCTCCATTTTTTATCATCAGTTCCCCTACAAATAGAGCTAGTTTTAGAATATTTTTCTTATATTCAAGTTCCTCATTTTGATTCATAAATACACCTCCAAATTAAAAAACGTAATATTGAAATTATATCAAATTTTTAAGTAATATTCCTTAATATCTATATAAATATATTATCTTTTTTTTGTTTCAAAATAGTCACATTTAAATTATATCCAATTAAAAGAATTAGACAATATTATTTATTATATTTTAACTTAAAAATAAAGAAAGTAACTATGTTAAATATGGAAAAATGGCAAAACACTTGACTATTAATTGGTAAAGGACTATAATAATAAATTATCATATTGATAAAAACGAAAATTATGAAATGTCTGTAAAAATAAAATTTAAATAATAACTAGGAGGAGTAATATGTTTGAGAACTTGAAAAAAGCGGACCCTGAGATTTATGAAAGTATGAAAAGAGAGTTAAAAAGACAACAAAGAAATATTGAATTAATAGCATCAGAAAACATAGTATCAGTTCCAGTAATGGAAACTATGGGAAGTCATCTTACAAATAAGTATGCAGAAGGTTACTCAGGCAAAAGATATTATGGTGGATGTGAATACATAGATGAAGTTGAAACTCTTGCAATAGATAGAATCAAAAAAATATTTGGAGCAGAACATGCTAATGTTCAACCTCACTCTGGAGCAAATGCAAATATTGGTGTATATTTTGCTATGTTAAAACCAGGTGATGTTGTTATGGGAATGAATTTATCTCAAGGTGGACATTTAACTCATGGTGCTCCAGTTAATATTTCTGGTCAATATTATAAATTTTATGAATATGGTATAGATAAAGACAGTGGACTTATAGATTTTGATGAAGTTAGAAAGATAGCACATGAAGTAAAACCTAAAATGATAGTTGCAGGAGCAAGTGCATATCCTAGAGAAATAGATTTTAAAAAGTTTAGAGAGATAGCTGATGAGGTTGGAGCATTGCTTATGGTAGATATGGCTCATATAGCAGGTCTTGTGGCTGCTGGTCTTCACCAAAATCCATGTGAAGTGGCTGATTTTGTTACAACAACAACTCACAAAACTTTAAGAGGACCTCGTGGGGGTGTTATTCTTTGTAAAGAAAAATATGCTAAAGACATAGACAAAGCAATATTCCCTGGTATTCAAGGTGGACCTCTTGAACATATAATTGCTTCTAAGGCAGTTTGCTTTAAAGAAGCTTTAAGTGATGAGTTTAAAGAATATCAGGTACAAGTTGCTAAAAATGCAAAAGCCTTAGCTGAAGAACTTATTAAAAGAGATTTTAAATTGATTTCTGGAGGTACAGATAATCATTTAATACTATTAGATTTGACTAATAAAAATATAACTGGTAAAGCAGCAGAAAAGAGATTGGATGATGCTTATATAACAGCTAATAAAAATACAATTCCATTTGACCCAAATGGTGCTCTTGTTACAAGTGGAATAAGACTTGGTACTCCAGCTGTAACTACTAGAGGTATGAAAGAAGAAGATATGGCAATAATCGCTGAGGCTATAGACCTATGTTTAACTTATGATGAAGAATCTAAGGCTAGAACATTGGTTGTTGGTTTAACTGAAAAATATCCTTTATATGAAGAATATAATATTATGGATTAATTATAAAGAACAACTAAATAAAATACATTTAAATAATTACAATGATTGTGTATGTATTTGAATATATTTAGATATAAAAAAGGTGTCTCAAAATGAACTTTTTAGTTTATGAGGCACTTTTTTGTATGGAATCGAACATATTTGTATTATTTAAATAATAAAAAATATGGTTATCTCTATTTTTAGATGGTCTCTTTGTATTTTTTAATTAAAACTTTAAGATTTCTTAAGAATTATACTAGGTTTTTCTAAAGATTTAAAGTCTATACTTATAAGTATAGTAATCATATGAAAAGAAAAGCTTTAACGAGGAGGGAATCTTATGAAGGTATTAATTCTTACAGGAAAATTTGGTATGGGTCATTACTCAGCATCAAATTCTTTAAGTGAAGATATAAAAGCAAAATTTGATAATTCAGAAATAATAATTAAAGATATATTTGAGTACATTATGCCTAACTATTCAGATAAAATGTACAAGACTTTTTCTATTCTTGTAAATCGGGGAAGTAGTCTTTATAATTTGTTTTATAAATGTGCTGAAAATGGAAAGAAAGATATAAAATTTACTTTTTCAGATTATTTTTTAAATAAATTAGATACATTACTTCATGAAGTACAACCAACAGTAGTTATTTCAACTTTTCCATTTTGTTCTCAATTAGTATCAAGATATAAGGAAAAATATAACTCAAATCTTCCTTTAATAACATGCATAACTGATATAAGTAGTCACTCAGAATGGATTAGTAAAAATACAGACTGTTATTTAGTAGCTAGTAAATCTACTAAGGAAGAACTTGTTTTTAAAGGAATAGATGAATCTAAGATTAAAGTTAATGGTATTCCAGTAAAAAAAGAATTTAAAAGAATAGAACATGTAAATCATTCAACTAAAAAAAATATTCTTATAATGGGTGGAGGATTAGGATTACTGCCTAAATCAGAACAATTTTACAAAGAATTAAATAGTTTAGAAGGAGTAAAAACTACTGTAATAACTGGTAATAATAAAAAAATGTACTATAAACTATATGGTAGATATGAAAATATAGAGGTAGTAGGTTACACCAATGAAGTATATAAATATATGAAAGATTCTGACCTTATTATTTCTAAACCAGGTGGAATAACACTATTTGAAACAATTTATTCAGAACTTCCAATATTGGCATTTAATCCATTTTTACAACAAGAGATAGATAATGCTAGTTTTATATTAAATAATGAAATTGGGAGAATACTTGGTAAAAATAAAAAATACTATGTAGATGAGATAAAAGATTTAATTTATGATGATGCTACTCTTAAAGAAATGAGCAGTAACATGAAAGAATTAAAAAAACAATTTGATAATAATACCTTAGAGAATATTTTATTTTCACTTGATGAACAAGGAGCGTGTAGAGAATGTATGTAGTAGGTTTAATTATCGTTGTTGCATTGATTTTTTTAGTCCATTCAATTATACCTACATACTATAATAAACTATTAAATAAAGAGGTATTAAAAAATATGGCTGGAGAAAATGAAATTGCACTTACATTTGATGATGGTCCAGATAAGAGATATACAGAAAAATTACTAGATGTGTTAAAAGAAAATGATATACAAGCTATGTTTTTTGTAGTAGCAAAGAATGCTGAAAAAGAGCCTGAAATTATAAACAGAATGTTGAGAGAAAATCATATAGTTGGTTTACATTCATTGGAACACAGAAATGCATGGCTTTATAGTTATAGTTATGTTAAAAAAGATTTTATTGAAAGTACAAATATAATGAAAAATTTAGGTGTAGATGTAAACTACTATCGTCCACCATGGGGTCATACTAATATATTTTCAAATTCATTTGTTAAAAAATATAATCTAAAAATGACTTTGTGGGATGTAATGGCAGAAGATTGGGAGAAAGATAGTACAGTAGACATTATTATAAACAAGTTAATGAGTAGAACAAAAGAAAATTCTATAATTTGTTTACATGATGCAGGTGAAAATTCAGGTGGTGCAGTAGGTGCACCTGAGCGTACTATTGAAGCTTTAAAGATAGCTATTCCAAAACTTAAAGCCAGTGGTTTAAAGTTCGTAACACCAGAAAGGATGTAGTTATGATAAGTAAAACTGAAAAGAAAAATAAATGCCTAGGTAGTGTAGCTTTTTTAGTTTTACTAATGGGCATAACAGGATATTTTGTTTTTAGAGGGCAGTCAGTTGAATCATTGATAAAATCATTAAAAGGTGCAAGCCCTATGTTTATACTAATTGGATTTGCAATGATGTTTATATATGTTGCCTGTGAAGGTATAAATATATACTTAGGTATGAAAGCTTTAAACCAAAAGACTACTCTTTTAAAATGTATGGGATATGCTTTTATTGGATTTTATTTTAGTTCTATTACGCCTTCAGCATCAGGTGGTCAACCAGCACAAGTTTATTATATGAAAAAAGACGATATAAATATATCATATTCTTCACTTATACTATTAGTCATTGTTGTTATTCACCAAGTAGTTATACTGGCATATAGTGGAATAATGTTCATTATGGAACGTGAGTTTATATTAAATAATGTAAGTGGTATGAACATTTTACTAATATATGGTGTAATAACAAATGTTGCTCTTGTCATTGGAGTAATTGCAATTATATTTTCAAAAAAACTTGTAAACAATTTTATAATATCAATAACAAATTTATTAGGTAAGTTAAGAATAATAAAAGATGTTGAAAGTTCAAGAAAAGTTATAATATGTCAAATTGAAGAGTATGTTAAAGGTGCTCAATATATAAAGCAGAATCCAAAACTTGTAGTCCAAATTTTAGTCATAACTATTGTACAAATAACAGCTATGTTTTTAGTTCCTTTCTTTGTATACAAAGCTTTTCATCTATCAACATATACTGTATTTGAGATATTAGCGATACAATCCTTGCTTAATATTGCTGTTTCTTCATTACCATTGCCAGGGGCTGTTGGAGCTTCTGAAAATAGTTTTATGACATTATTTAAGATATTTTTCCCTGGTCACTTATTAGTTCCGGCAATGTTACTTAGTAGGGGAATAAGTTTTTATGCATTTGTAGCTATAAGTGGATTGATATGTATAGTAGTACATGTAAAATCTTCTGAAAAAGTAAAAGCAGTGAAAAAAGTTGCTTATGTAAGATAATATTATATAGATTATTTTTATTAATATGTCAATTTGTGTGTATATTTTAATTAAGCTTTAAACATGTTTACAGGAGTAGAAACTATTAAAACGTGTGACATTGCTAAGCTTTTGCTAATAAAGTATAATATTTTATATAGTTTGAAATATTTAAGAAATATAGCAAAAAAAGGAGCTTGGTGATGAATAAAGAGATTCCAAAAAAAATTTTAGTAGCTGATGATAATCCTGAGATTAGGGAAATCGTAGAAATACTTTTAACTGGTGAAGGTTATGAAGTTATTATGGCAACGAATGGAGAAGAAGCTGTAAACTTAGTAGATAGTACGATTGATTTGATTATTTTGGATGTTGTAATGCCTGTAAAAACAGGATTTGTTGCATGTAATGAAATTAGAGAAAAAACGACAGCACCAATATTATTTTTAACTGCAAAAACTCAAGACTCTGATAAAGTTATTGGATTTTCAGCAGGAGGAGATGACTATTTATCAAAGCCTTTTTCATATTCTGAACTAATTTCAAGGGTTAAGTCTCTACTTAGACGTTATTATATATACCAGGGAAAGGAAAAGGAAAGAGAGCCAAATATATTAAAAACAAAAGAGTTATGTGTCAATTTAGATACTCAAGATGTTACACTAAATGGAGAACCTGTGTTTTTGACAACTATAGAATATAGTATATTAATTCTTATGTTGAAAAATAGAAAAAAAGTTTTTTCGTCTGAAAATTTATATGAAACTATTTGGGATGAGCAGTATTTTTATACAGCAAATAATACAATAATGGTTCATATTAGAAATTTAAGAAAAAAGTTAGAAAAAGACCAAAAAAATCCACAATATATAAAAACCGCATGGGGAAAGGGGTATTATATTGATTAACAAAATTAAGCCATCTAAGTTGGGAGTTATACTATTGATATATGTAGTAATCTCAGCTGCAGTGGCTTTCATTTTAAATATACCATTTTACTCTGCTGTTGAATCTATAGTAAAAGATGTATCAGAAGGGAAAGTATATTTTAAAAGAGAAGTAAATCAACTTATGGATAATTTTCAAACTTATGTGAATAACAATGGTATAAGAGCAGATGATGGAGATGATATAGCAAAATGGAATAGTGATAATTGGTTTGTTTCTATGAAGATATATAAAGGAAATAAGGTTTTTTATGATACATTATACTATCCTAATGAAGTACCTGATAAGAGTGAGGAAAATGAGTTTTATAGCAGTCCCATGGCTAGAAACTATGAGATACAATTTTCTGATATTAAAGCTAATATAGTTGTAGTAGCTTTATTTAGATTTAGATTTCAAAATTTTATAGAAGCAATTTCTATTACATTTATGGCACTTACATTTATTATAACATTTTTACTGTTGTTTAGTAGAAAGATAAAGTACCTAAGGAAAATAGAAATGGGTATAAAGATAGTAGAGAGTGGCAGTTTAAAGTATAGAATCCCAGTAAAAGGTAATGATGAATTATCATCACTTGCATCTAGTATTAATGAGATGAGTCATACATTGGAGAATCAACTTATAAAAGAAAGGGAGATGAAGAATAAAAATAAAGATATAGTAACTTCGATATCACATGATGTTAGAACTCCATTAACGTCAGTAATTTGTTATTTAGATTTGATTAAAGACCATAAATACAATAGTCCTGAGCAATTGGAACAATACATAAAAAATGTAAGGTCTAAAGCATATCAAATAAAAGATTTAACAGATGACCTTTTTACGCATTTTGTTAATTCTGGAGAGGAAGTTTCAAAAGGGTATGAAAAAATAAATGCTAATGAATTTATTTTTCAATTACTTTTAGATAGTTCATATACATTGGAGGAGAAAGGATTTCATATAACAATAGAAAATGAACTTTATAACCAATATCATATTTATGTAGATGTTACACAATTTAGAAGGATATTTGATAATTTATGTTCTAATATAATAAAATATGCTAGGAAAGATAAGCCTATAGTATTTTTAATTAAAGTAGAGGATTCTAAATTACTAATTATACAAAAAAATAGAGTAAGTAATTTTTCTAAGAATGTAGAAAGTTTTGGAATTGGTATAAAGAATTGTGAGAAAATAGTTGCATATCATAATGGAAGCATAAATGTAAATTCAGATGATAAAGAATTTGCTATTGAAATATCTATTCCAGCAAAAGAATCATAAAAATTTAAATTATATATTGTGTAGTTGCTATTATATATTGTGTAATTGCTTATGTAAAATTCTATGAAGCAGGAAGCATGTGACTTTAGTTATGGGATGTTCAATATTGTGTACCTCTAGGCAAGTAACAAGTTTACTTACAAGACCATATAATATTATTATCTTAAAAAAAGGGGACATAATAATATGGTTTTGACAGGAGCACATTATATTTACATTCTATTTATGGTAATTATATTAATTACTATGATTATGAAAAAGGATACAATAGTACCATGTATATTAGGTGTTTTTTTTATGGGATTGTTCTTTGAAAAAAACATTTTTGGTGCTATAACAGCAGTGTTTAACTCTTTTATTATATCTTTAAATGAGTTGGGTCCAATTATCTTGATTATAGCTATTATGGTTGCATTATCTAAAGCCCTAGAAGCCAATAATGCTATACAGTATATGGTGAGACCATTTTCGAGAGTTATAAAAAATTCTAATACAGCATTTTTTGTAACTGGATTTGTTATGTTAGTTCTTTCTTGGTTTTTCTGGCCAACTCCAGCTGTTGCCTTAGTTGGAGCTGTATTTTTACCTGTTGCTATGAGAGCTGGGCTACCAGCAATTGGTGTTGCAGTAGCATTAAATTTATTTGGTCATGGTCTTGCCTTGTCTACAGACTTTGTTATTCAAGGAGCTCCAAGTATAACAGCTGGTGCAGCAGGTGTTGCAGTATCATATGTTATAAATGATGGTATGATTTTGTTTTGGGTGATGGGAATCGTAACCATATCTATGGCATTTTATACATTAAAAAGAGATATTAACAAAGGAATGTTTAGAGAAGAACTAAAAGGTTTTGAAAGTGAAGAAGTAGAAGAGTTCAATGGAAAATCTAAAATAGCAACTATTTTAGTAGCTCTGGGATTTCTTGCTGATATAATTGCTATGTATGTATTTGACCTAAAAGGAGGAGATGCATCAGCTCTTTTGGGTGGAACAGCAGTATTTTTAATAATAATTATAAATGTTATAAATTTTGGCAAAGATAGTCTTGAAAATGTATGTGAGAATATAATTGATGGTTTTGTGTTTGGGATAAAAATATTTGGAGCAATTATACCAATAGCAGCATTTTTCTATATGGGTGAAGTTGCACCATTGACAGGTGTATTTGGAAAAGTATTAGCACCAGGTTCACAAGGTTTATTATCAGATATAGGCATAGCTCTTTCTCAAACAATACCACTTAATAAATTTGCCGTATCAGGTATAGAAACTGTAGTGGGAGCAATAACTGGGCTTGATGGTTCTGGATTTTCTGGGATTTCATTAGTTGGTTCACTTGCCTCTGTATTTGGAACTGCTATAAATGCAAGTGTTGGTGCATTAGCTGCATTAGGACAAATCAGTGGTATATGGGTAGGTGGAGGCTGTCTAGTTCCTTGGGGTCTTATTTCAGCAGCGGCAATTTGTGGGGTTAGTCCAATAGAATTGGCAAAGCGAAACTTTGTCCCAGTTATAACCGGATTGGTTGTAACAACCATAGTAGCAATGTTTATTATTTAATAAATCGAATAAATCTTTAATTGTATAAATTAAAAATAGATGTGTAGCTATAATTTATTATAATTGTTTTACTAATTCTAAGCCATACATCTATTTTTATTGATATTTTTATTAGTATTCTTTAATAAAGTAATATTTTTCATTATACTATACATAACATCTAAATATAACATCTAAAATACTGTTATCTATATTTAATATCTTGCCAAATTTTTTGATGTTTTATTGCCCTGTCCCACCAACATATATAAGCTATCACAAGTTTTTACCTATACTATCACCAAACAAAAATTCTAATTTTAATTTATTATTTTATAACCTATATTATATTAACTATATTAGTTTGTAGACTTTAGATGTAATTATAAATATTAATACTCCAAGAGTTCAAATTCATATCCTAGTTTTCTTGCATTTGATATAAAATCATTTAAAATTTCTGTACTAGTTTTGGAAACTGCATGTAGTAACAAGATAGAACCATCATGTAGATTATCCATTATTTTTTGCGTTGCTTCTTCATGTGATGGTTGTTTATCAGTATCCCAGTCTCTGTATGCAAAACTCCAAAATACAGTCTTGTATCCTAAATTTTTAGTCATTGCCAAGCTTTTTTCTGAGTATTTTCCCATAGGAGGTCTAAAAAATTTAACCATATCTTTCCCAGTTACATCTTTATATAACTTTTCAACATCATATAATTCGTCATTAAAGTTTTTTAGATTGCTTGTTTTTGTTGGCATAGATGGATGGGTTTTACTATGATTTCCAACTATATGTCCCTCAGAAACCATTCTTTTTACTAAATCTTTATTTTCTTTTATATATGGAGCTGTAACAAAAAAAACTGCTTTAACCTGGTTTTGTTTTAGAGTGTCGAGTATCTTTGTAGTGTATCCATTTTCATAACCTTCATCAAATGTAAGATATAGTGTTTTTTGACCATCTTTTGTAGGTCCATTGTATAGGGCATCATAGTCAGAAAATTTAAATTCAATGTCTGTATTTACTTCTGGTGTTTTATGCTTATTGTTTGGTATATAAAACCAATCAAGAGTAGTGTTATCTAAAGAAGATACATCTAATTTATTATTATCATTATTAGTAGTGGCTTTTGATGGTTTATCTGTTCCGTCTGAAACTATTACATTGGAAGTATCTTTACCACTATCTATTTTTTCCTTATCTTCTTGTAACTGTGTTTCCTTATTTTGATTTTCGTTTTGATTGTTTTGTGAATTTGAACATCCAACAATAAAAAAAATAGAAATAGAAAGTAGTGTTAAATAATGCAATACTTTTCTAAACATTTTGAAGCTCCTTTCTAAATTAATAATAATTGCATATAATAATAATTATATGATTAATTACAATTGCATATAGTATTATTATAATTGGAAATTACTATTAATAATAGTTATATCTTTAAAAATAAAGTCACAATAGTATGACAAAGGGTGAATAATCAATAAATTTAAAAAAAAATGAAAAAAATAGTTGACCATATTATGAGAAGATGTTATTATAATAAATGTGCTCAACAAGAAGTAACAAAATAACAAGCACAAAGAAGTTAATTGAATGAAATGAACTTTGAAAATTAAACAGTAGGTTAATTTATAAAACAAGAAACAAACCATAAAGCCAGATATTTTGATAACAATAGTATCTGAGCCTGATA